>Ga0247832_1002328_pt1 | contig 29549 bp, 30 predicted proteins | sample LaCruzMarch2015__10_FD_192407 | JGI IMG/M metagenome (GOLD analysis project Ga0247832, IMG submission 192407) | Freshwater microbial communities from meromictic Lake La Cruz, Castile-La Mancha, Spain - LaCruzMarch2015_4m | ecosystem: Environmental > Aquatic > Freshwater > Lake | place: Spain... | reverse complement strand
CGAAGTGCACAACCGCAATCCCAAGCCCTTCATCTGGACGGCATCCGCCAACGACATCCTCGCCAAAGTCACCCGCGCTCGTAGAACCCTTGATAAATTGCAGTCTGTTTGACGGACTACACTAGAGTTCGCTTCAAAAGTCGCGGGCTCGAAGCTGATTGCCGTCATCGGTCACACCAGCTGCGGTGCCGTCAAGGGAGCCTGCGATCACGTGGAGCTGGGCAACCTTACAGGGTTGCTCAAGCGCATCGAACCCGCCGTGAAGGCCACGCCTTCGGCCGCTGGTGAGAAGCGTTCATCCAAGAACGACGCGTTCGTGGACCGGGTCGCTGAGAGCAACGTGCAGTTGGCGATCAAAAGCATCCGCTCTCAAAGCCCGATCCTCCGGGACATGGAAGCGAAGGGCGAGATCAAGATCGTGGGCGGGATGCAGGATCTGCACACGGGTACCGTGACCTTCCTGCCTTAACACCACTGGCCTTTAACGACACTCGTGATGAACCGCACACACTGGTTGCTTAGCATTTGGGTTCTGGTGGTCTTTGCCCTGCATCAGGACATCTGGAACTGGCATGAATTCGGCCCGCTATGGTTTGGAATGCTGCCACCAGGGCTCACCTATCATCTGGGTTACTCAGTGCTGGCGGCCATCACGATGGCTCTGCTGGTCAAGTTCGCTTGGCCAGCAGAGCTTGAGGCCGAGGACGACACCTCCAAGACGACCGACTCATGATTCCTGCCATCGTCGTTTTCATCTATCTGGCGGTTGTTCTTTACGTGGGCTTGTTTGCCTTCCGCCAGAGCACCGGCTCCAAGGAAGACTTCTTCCTCGCCAGTCGTTCCTTGGGACCGTGGGTTTTCTTGCTCACGGTGTTCGGCACGAACATGACAGCCTTCGCCATCCTGGGCAGTTCTGGCTTGGCGTATCAACGGGGCATTGGCGTATATGGACTGATGGCCTCGTCCTCAGGGTTAATCATTCCATTGACCATCTTCCTGATCGGCACGCGGCTTTGGGCGCTGGGCAAGAAGCACGGCTACATGACCCAGGTGCAATACTTCCGCGATCGGTGGGAGTGTGATGGCATCGGCACGCTGATCTTTGCGGTCACGGCGCTGATGATGATCCCGTATGTCGTGATCGGCATGATGGGCGGCGGGCACACGCTGGAAAGCTTGAGCGAGGGCTTTGTGCCTTACTGGCTGGGCGGGGCCATCGTGGCCATCGTGGTCATGCTATATGTGTTCTTTGGCGGGATGCGGGGCGTCGCCTGGGTCAATGCATTGCAGACCGTGCTGTTCCTGCTGTTCGGTGCGATCGCGTTCTACCTCATCTCGCGGAACCTGGGCGGCTACGACAAGATCATCGCCGAGATCGCCGCCGATCCCAAGCAGGAGGCCCTGCTGAACCGCTCGCGCATTTCTCCACAGGAGTTCTTCAGCTACAGCTTCATCCCGCTGTCCGCGATGATGTTTCCGCACATGGCGATCATGTGCCTGACGGCGGAGAAGGTGACCTCCTTCAAGCGCACGGTGGTCTGGTATCCGATCTGCATCTTGCTGATCTGGCTGCCCAGTGTGTTCCTCGGCATCGTGGCGGCCCATCAGTTCCCAGGGCTGAAGTTGGGCGAGTCTGACGACGTCATTCTGCGCCTGCTCAGCGACAATACGGACGTGATTGTGGCGGGCGTGCTGGGTGCGGCGATCATGGCCTGCGTGATGGCCACGGATTCGCAGATCATGGCCTTGAGCACCATGTTTAGCCAAGATGTGTTCGCCCATTACGGCGGGGCCAAGAAGTGTGGCGAGACGGTGCAGGTGTGGATGGGCCGGGCATTCGTCATCGTGATTGCGATCGTGAGCTACATCCTCGCGCTCGCGCTGGAAGGGCAGAAGTCCATCTTCGATCTGGCCATTCGCTTCGGATTCTCCGGCTTTGCCGCGCTCGCACCGATCATGTTGGCGGCGCTGTTTTGGCGGCGCAGCAACAAGTGGGGAGCCCTGGCCGCTGTGCTCTGGGTCATGCTCTGCATGGCCGCGCTGTGGTGGCTACAAGTCTATTCCAACGACCTGGCACCCAAGCCGGGCCAGGCCCCGGTGGCGATCTTCGCCGCGCTGGGGGATCTCTTCCTGCGGACGCCAATGAACGTCACGATCTACGGCTACATGCCGGTCATGTTCATGTGCCTGGGCTCAGCCATCTGGATGGTGGTGCTCAGCCTGCTCACGCCCGCCCCCACGCGTGCGACCCTGGATAAATTCTTCCCTGCCAAACCCAAACACCAAACCTCATGATTGCTCTGAACCGACATGAAACCGAATCCATCATGATGCTGTGTTTGATGGCGTCCTTCATCGATGGCGACAAGCACGAGCGTGAGCGCCAGCAGATCCGCAAGATCTCCACCTCCCTCGCTGATGATGAGGTGGACATGGCCGCGCTGTGCCAGGAGGTGCTGCTCAACAAGCCAGACCCCGCCGCAGTCACCGCGCACCTGCAATCGCCTGAGTCGCGCCAACTTGCCTACGAGATGGCCCTTTGTGTCTGCGAAGCTGATGACGTGCGCAACGACGCGGAGATTGCCTTCCTAAATCAACTACGCGCCGCCCTCGGATTGCAGCCGGCCGAGATGAAGGCCGCAGAGACCACCGCATCAGCGCTGACTACCACGCCCCTCGTCCCTGCACCTCCTGTTCCAGAGCAAGTCGATGAGACCCATGCCATGGTGCTCCACTATGCGGCGGTTGCCGGTGCATTGGAACTGCTGCCGCAGACGATGGCCACGCTGGCGATCATTCCGATCCAGACCAAAATGGTTTACCGCATCGGCAAGCAGCGCGGCTTTGATCTGGATCGAAAGTCTATCGGTGAGTTCATGGCCACGGTTGGGCTGGGGCTAGCCTCCCAAGTCATCGAAGGCTTTGCACGTCGCCTCACGCGCGGACTTGGCAAGAAGGTGGGTGGTAAAATGGGAGGCAAGATCGGCGATGCCGTGGGTGGCATGGCCATGTCCTTCGCCTCCACTTATGCCTTGGGTCGCCTGGCCCAGCTTTACTATGACAGCGGACGCACCTTGGGCATCGATGCGCTGAAGTCAAACTACACGCCGCTGCTGGAGGAAGGCAAAGCCTTGGCGCAGCAATACACCGGACAGATCACCCAGCAGAGCCAGCAACTCCAGGGCGCAAACTTGAGCACGCTGTTGAAGGGCGTGATCTAAAGCCCATCTCATCTCTCCTCCCATGACCATTGTTGACGCGATTCAGGCCAACCTGTTGTCCCCAGCGGTGCTGTTCTTCGTGCTAGGCATCATCGCCTCGCTCACGAAGAGCGATCTGAAATTCCCCGAGCCGCTGTATGTCGGCATGACCATTTACCTGCTCGTCGCCATTGGGTTCAAAGGCGGCGTGGCCATTGCCGATGCAGGGCTGGCCAAGGTGTGGTTGCCTGCGCTGGCGGCGATCGTTCTTGGCGCGCTGATTCCCCTGTGGACCTACCCCGTGCTGCGCTTCGGCGGGAAGCTGCCAGGCGTGGATGCCGCGGCGATTGCGGCACACTATGGCTCGGTCAGCGCCGTGACGTTCATTGCGGCGACTAACTACCTGCAAGCGATCAACGTGCCGTATGAAAAGTATGCCACGGCCTTTCTCGCGGTCATGGAATCGCCCGCGATTTTGATCGGCGTCATCCTGGGCACGCTGGCGACCAAGCCAGGAGCGGGCAAACCGAAAGCCAACCTGCGCACGGCCATGCACGAGGCGCTGTTTGGCCGCAGCATTTTCTTGCTCGTCGGGGCGCTGCTGGTGGGCGCACTCAGTGGCGAGGCAGGGATGAAAAAGGTGGAGCCCTTCTTCGTCGCCCCCTTCCAAGGCGTGCTCGCGCTGTTCCTGCTAGAGATGGGCTTGGTCGCGGGCAGACGCGTGGGCGATCTGCGCAAGGTGGGGCTGTTCCTGCTGGCCTTCGGCATCCTGGTTCCGCTAGTCAATGGTGCGCTCGGCGTCGCCTTCGGCAAATTCGCCGGGCTGGAGCTTGGCGGCGCGACTCTGCTTGGGGTGCTGGCCGCCAGCGCGTCCTACATCGCTGCACCAGCGGCCATCCGCATTTCGTTGCCAGATGCGAACCCGACCTTGTATCTCACCTCGTCGCTGGCAATCACCTTCCCTTTCAACATCACCCTGGGCATCCCCGTGTATCTGGAGGTCGCCCGCTTCTTCTTCCGCTAAGCCATGAGCACGCATCCCATGAAGCAAGTCACCATCATCTGCGAAGCCTATGCGCTGGAGCCCATCAAGGACCTGCTGCGGGAGGTAGGCGCGCATGGCTGGACACATTTCACCGTGGAGGGCGCAGGCGCAGGCGGCGAGCGCACCGGCGAGACACGGGAGTTCGCCAACATCCAGGTGCAGGTAATCCTGCAACCGTCCGCCGCTGAGACACTGATGACGCGCCTGCACGCCGAGCTATTCCCTCTCTTCGGCATGATCGCGTATGAATCCGATGTGCGCGTGATACGCTCGGCCAAGTTTTGATCATCACAGCCGTTCGGCGATGCTACGGCCGACATTCATGAGGCTGATCTTTTCCGCGTCGCTGAAGTCGTAGGCCACCATCTTGCCGATGCCGAGCGTGCCGCACAGCTTGTCGCCATCCAGAACAGGAACGGCGAGCGAGCCCTGCACCTGAGTTTTCTTCGCGTCGGGCTTCGCCACGCCACTGGTGTCGGTTTGCAGGTTGCAGATTTCCACCGGCTCCTTGCGCTCAGCCGCCGCGCCGGCCACGCCCTTGCCCACGGGGATCGTTTGAATGACCGGCATTAGCATCTCGGGAATGCCCTGGCAGGCGACCAGCTTTAGAAGCCCGTCCGCCGGGTCCAAACGATGCAGAGTGCCGGTGACACAGCCGAAGTCGGCGAGCACCTGTTGCAGAAACGTCAGCCAGTCAGCGGCGGTAGGTTGGGCGGGCAGTTCGGTCATTGAGCTACTGAATCCTGAAACGCCGAACCTCAAACGCAAAACTTCAGCATTGAGCCGCCAGCGTGCCTCCGATATTGTGCATGCCGCCATGAAACCAGCCTCTGCCGTTCTCCTGTTCGCCTTTGCCATCAATGCCCACGCGATTGATTACAAGGGAGCGCTGCAGAATGCGCGCACCGTTTATCACGCCGACGGCACCTACACGGAGTCCGTGCAGGACACGATCATCCGCGAGCAGAACGAGGTAACCTACAGCGCGCAGAAGGTGGTGATCGCGAAGAAGAAATATGCGCTCAACGACAAGGGCCAGCCGCTGCACGGTAACATTTACGATGGCCGCGGTGAGCTGAAGGCCCGCGCCCAGTTTCTCTACGACAGCTTCGACCGCCTGACCGAGCAGCGAATGATGAACCTGCGGGGCGAGGTGTTTCAGCGGATCGTCTTCGGCTACGATATGAAGGGCAATCCACTGTCGCCCAAGAGCGAGACCTACAACGTCGCCGCCCCCGATATGAAGGCTGCCCCAATCGACTTCACCCAGCAGCGTGAGGCCCCACTGCCGCTGGATCGCAGCCAAGGCGGAGCCGTCACCGCCCCGCAAGGCAACGTGCCCTACCTGACCGAGCCCATGACCATGGGGCCAGCCCCGATCAAGCCCGACGCCAATGGCACCTACCCTCAGCCCCAGGACGAACAGTCCAGCGGGGAAAAGAAAAAGGGCTTCTTCGGCAAGCTGTTTGGCGGCGGGAAGAAGAAGGAAGAGAAGAAGTGAAGGCGGAGCGAGCTGATGCTCGCACTACGCGCCCAGCCTGCTCAGCACCAACTCCACTGCGCGCTCGGCGGTGAGGCCGTGCTTGGTGCGAAGAATGGGGATGGTGCCGTGTTCGATAAACTCGTCTGGCCAGCCAATGCGCACGACAGGGGTGTCGATGCCAGCGGTGGCAAGGTGCTCGATGACTCCACAGCCGAACCCATTCATGAGGACGTGATCCTCGAAGGTGCACACGACCTTGGCTTTCTTGGCGAAGGCCTCGATGGTCGCGCCATCCAGCGGCTTGATCCAGCGGGCGTTGATGAGCGCGACGGACAGGCCTTTGGCTTCGAGCATTTGCTTGGCTTCCTTGGCCGTTTCGCAGATGTCGCCGAGCGCGATCAAGGCCACGTCGGTGCCGTCAGCCAGGACTTCGGCCTTGCCGATCTCCATCAATGAAGGCTGCTCTTTGACCTTCACGCCAGGGCCGGTGCCACGTGGGTAGCGGATGGCGATGGGGCCTTTCTCATAGTTCGCCATGGTCCAAAGCATGTCGACGAACTCGTCTTCATCCTTCGGCTGCATGTGAACCAGGTTCGGAATGCCGCGCAGATACGCGATATCGAACAAGCCATGATGCGTCGGGCCGTCGTCACCGCTCAAGCCACCACGGTCCATGCACAGGCGCACAGGCAGGTTTTGAATGGCCATGTCGTGGATGATCATGTCGATCGCCCGCTGCATGAAGGTCGAGTAGATCGTCAGGAAAGGCTTCAGGCCCTGCGTGGCCAGACCGCAGGCGAAGAGCGCGGCATGCTCCTCGGCGATGCCCACGTCGTAGTAGCGCTGGGGCAGCTCTTTTTTGAAGACGCTGAGCCCCGTGCCTCCAGGCATCGCAGCCGTGATGGCCACGATTTTTTCGTCGGCCTTGGCGAAGTCGGTGACGCTACGTGCATAGATCTGAGAGTAGGTCGGCGTGGCCGTGCCCTGCGTTTCACCCGTCTCGATGTTGTATTTGCCCAGGCCGTGGAACTTACCCGGATCTTCCAGCGCAGGTTTGTAGCCGCGGCCTTTCTCCGTGATGATGTGCAGCAGCACGGGCATGTTCTGGGTCTTCAAGAACTCAAAGGTCTTGATCAGCAGATTCACATCATGGCCGTCAATCGGGCCGTAATAGCGCATCCCGAACTCCTCGAAGATCATCGACGAAGTCGGCGCTGGCTGCTTGCTCGCTGCGAGCACGATGCCCTTGGCGGTTTCTTCGACCTTGCCCGCGAAGTGGCGGATGCCTTTGCCCGCGACCTTCTCCAGGAAGTCAGCCGCACTCTGGTGCAGGGAGGCGTAAGTCGTGTTGGTGGCGATGTGATTAAAATACTTCGCGATGGCACCGACGTTCTTGTCGATGGACCACTCGTTGTCGTTGAGCACCACGATCAGCTTTTTCGTATGCGCGGCGACGTTGTTCAGCGCTTCAAAGGTCGGTCCGCAGGTGAAGGCGGCGTCACCTGCCACGCAGATGACATGGTCGTCGTCGCCCTTCAAATCACGGCCCGCAGCCATGCCAAGCGCGGCGCTCAGCGCAGTGCCTGCGTGACCAGCGCCGTAGCAATCGTGCTCACTCTCCGTGCGCAGGGCAAAGCCGTTGAGGCCTTCATACTGGCGGATGGTGCCAATGCGGTCCCAGCGACCGGTGAGCATCTTGTGCACATAGGCTTGGTGCGCCACGTCCCAGACAAACTTGTCCTTCGGCGTATTGAACACACGGTGCATCGCCAGGGTGAGCTCCACCACCCCGAGATTAGGCCCCAGATGGCCGCCAGTCTCCGCAAGCGTTTCGATGAGCGTGCGGCGGATTTTTTCCGCCAGCTCGGGCAATTGCTCGGCAGGTAGAGCTTTCAGTTCTTGGGGGCTTTGGATCGGGGGCATGTCAAAAAAGTCGGATCTCGTCGCTCGTATCCTCCGTGGAGGCAGGCTTGGGAGAAAGGGTTCGGCGCGCAGTATTGCGGGCCTTGGCGGGCGCTTCGGCCTCTGCCTCGGCAGCGCTTTCGTCAAAAGTGGAAAGCGTGGCCTTGCCTGTGCCATCCAGGTCCGCCGTGATCACCTCCACGCGCTGGCGGGCGATCTCGATTCGCTGACGGCACACCTTGAGCAAGCGTGCGCCCTCCTCGTAGCTCTTCACCATCTCCTCCAACGGCATGCGCTCGCCTTCCATGGCTGACACGATTTCTTCGAGTCGTTCCATGGCGTCTTCGAAGGAAAGCGCATCAGGTTTGTCGGGCATGAATGGGAGCCTGCGCCGGACCGGAACAGGGGGTGGAGATTATTCGGGGGGACGCCCCCAGCCGCAAGCAGGAAAACACCCGTTAAATGAGCTTTCGGATATTGTTCAGGCCGTCGGCGGTCACGACGGCATTCATCCGCGCCGCGACCATAAAATCGACAAAGTTCTCCCACTGCATGGGTCGCAACGACGCGACGCCGCTGCGACGGAGGAAGAAGCCGTGGTCGGCGATCTCCCAGCCGAACTGTGACCGCCGGTTCCGATAGTCCTGCCGGTGCATCCACGCCCCGTGCTCATCCTTGCGCCAAACAGCGGGGTCATTGCCCACGATCGCCTGCGCGAGCAACCACACGCGCTCCACGACCTCGCGGTCAAAGGCGGAGAAGGCGGCGTCGGGGTCGTTCATGGCGATGGACCAAGACTAGCACAGAAAGGGCAGGATGGCGCAGGCACACCCCGGCGGGCATGGACTGAAACTAACTACCCAGCGCGGAGGACGTCAGCACCTGCACCCTCACGCCTTATCCCAAAAGGCCATCCAGTCCTCTGGCGGCACGGGGGTCTCGATCCCGTGGGCGATGCGGCCCTCATTCTCCGGCACAAAGGTAGTGCTGGTGCCATAGACCATGATCAGATCCTTGCTGGACGCACAACGAATCGCGTGGGCCACGCCCGCCGGGATCACGACCCCGACGTTGTTCGGCCCCGGCATGTCGTCGCCCTCAATGAAAAAGCGCATCTTCCGCCGCGGCAGCCCAGGGCGCTCGTCCACCAGGAACATCTCCGCGATGCCGCTGATGAAGAACATGCAATCCCACTGCTCCAAACCATAGGGCCGCAGGCTGTAGTTTGTGGGCTCGTCGATGAATAGGCGCGTGAACCACGCGTCCGGTGCGGTGCCCTCCGGGATGGCAGGCGGGTGAATGTGGAAGCCCTTGCTCGTGCCCGCATACATCAACGCCGTGGCCCACTGCTTCGGCCACATGCCGATCTTGCCCAGCAGCCCCTCGCCCTGCCGTGCGAACTCCCCAAAGTAACCCCGGTAGCGCTGCTGAAACACGCGCCGGTGAAACACCTCCACACCCGGGATGCGCAGTTCGGCAGGCAAGGCATCGCCCACCAGCTCCCGCGCCTCGGCGCGCCCGGTGTGCAGCTTGGCGAGCATGTCGCCGGTGCTGTAGTCGCGGGTCGCAAGGGCCTCTTGAGCCAGCGGCGAAAGGCCGCGCCAGAAAGTAGTGTCGATGTCTGCCATGGGATTGGAATAGTGGTGCAGGCGCGCCTTCGCGCAAGTCTCGGTCGATACTCACTCACCCCTCGCAAGGCTCAGCACGATCCTGTCGAGCCCTTCGTTTCCGCGCTCAGATCGCCTTCAAGGGTAGCTTTTGAGGCCCTAGCGCCTGAAATTCAAATAGGCCTGGCGATAAGTCAGGATCACCGTGCCGATACCCGCCACCAACAGCACCCAGCGGCTGCTCTGGTCATCACTTGAGGTGACAGATGGCGCGGCCCCCAGCGCCGTGGTGGGTGAAGCCGCAACGGCCTCTGACGACGCTGTAAAGGCGGTGACAGCGATAGAAAAACCCACAATGAGGAGGTAGAAAAATGTGCGCCAAGTCATTGCGTTGTAGTGTCATTCGACAAACCAGAGCCTGGGTCTTATCAAGTTGGTGCCAGTTTGAAAAGCCCAATCTTAGGAAACGGTGGCGCTGGGCGCGACAAAAGGTTTCTCACAGCAGGGCAAGCGCCGCTTCGTGGCTTGCAGAATCACCTTCCTCGCGTCCATTACGACCCTTTTTCCCGCTCCTTTTTTTATGTCCAACGGTTCCCCTCCCCGCCTCCTCCGCATTGGTCTTGCTGGTCTTGGAAATGTCGGCGCGGGCGTTTTCAAGAATCTGCAAAAGAACGCTGCGCTCATCCAGCAACGCACCGGAGCGGATTTGCAGGTCGCCCGTGTGGTGGTGAGGAATCTGGCGAAGCCGCGCGACGTGGACGTGCCTGCCGACATGATCACGACCGACTGGCGCGATTTGATCAATGACCCGGACATGCCTGTGATCGTGGAGCTGATCGGCGGCACGGCGGAGGCCTTTGAGCTGGTCAGCAGCGCGCTGAAGGCGAAAAAGATCGTGGTCACCGGCAACAAGGCGCTGCTGGCTGAGCACGGGCAGCAGCTGTTCGCCTTGGCCGAACAGAACGGCGTGCCGATTTTTTTCGAGGCGGCAGTCGCGGGAGGTATTCCCATCATCCAGACGCTGCAGGAAGGGCTGATCGGCAACCACATTCAGTCCATCTTCGGGATCATCAACGGCACCTGCAATTACATCCTCACCCGCATGACCCAGGCCGGGCTCTCGTATGCCGATGCACTGCGTGAGGCCCAGGAGAAGGGCTTTGCCGAAGCCGATCCGTATCTGGACGTGAGCGGTTGGGACGCGGCGCACAAGGCGATCATCCTCGCCTCGCTGTCCTACGGGCGCTGGATTCCGCAGCAGGATGTGCACGTGGAAGGCATCGAAAGGGTGAGCGCCACCGACATCGAGATCGCCCGTCGCATGGGCTACACGATCAAGCTGCTGTCCGTGATCCGGGCCGATGAGCAAGGCCGCGTGGAGGTGCGCACGCAACCCTCCATGATCCCGAGCACGCACGTGCTGGCCAGCGTCAGCGGCTCCTTCAACGCCGTGGTCGTGCAAGGCGACATCGTGGGCGAGACCCTGTTTTATGGACGCGGCGCAGGCCAGGACCCGACCAGCAGCTCCGTCATCAGCGACCTGTGCGATGCCGCCGCGAACCTGATCTACGGCTTCCGCCACAGCGGCTTCGTCCCGCACGGGCTGTATGGCCAGAGCAAGCCCATCGACGAAACCGTTAGCCACTACTACCTGCGCTTGCTGGTGAAAGATCAGCCCGGTGTGCTGGCGCAGGTGGCGAGTTTGTTCGGTCAGCGCAGCATCGGCATTAGCTCCGTCATGCAACCCGAGGACCTGGAATCCACGACCGGCACCACGCCGCTGATGCTGATGATCCACGACGCCACGCTAGGCCAAATGAAGGACGCCGTCCAAGCCATCGCGGCGCTGGACTGCATTGTCGAAGCTCCGGCCTGGATGCGGGTAGAGACTCTGGGATGAGATTGGCAGAAACAAAAAGAACCTGCAAAGACATCAGGGTTGGCCACTGTGTGCGCTCTTTTTGATGACCGACACGCACCCTGACTCGCCCTGGACTCTTCGCTTTCTCTGGCTGATCGCCGGGGTGGTGGCGTTTCGGGTGGCTTTTTTGTTCCTGGCCACGGACTTCCAACTGGCAGGAGATGAGGTTTATTACTGGGACTGGGGCCGCCGGCCCGACTGGGGCTACTACAGCAAGCCACCGCTCATTGGCTGGCTGATGGGCTTGATTGGCTGGGTCAGTGGCGATTCCTGGCACGCGGTGCGGCTGACGTCGATCCTGTTGGGCACCATCACCTTGAGCCTGATGTTCCTGCTCGGGCGACGGTTGTTCGATGCACGCACGGGCTTCTTTGCGGCGCTGCTGTTCCTGCTCACGCCCGCGAATGCGGCGCTGAACAATGCGATGACCATCGACGCGCCGCTGATGCTGTGCTGGACGCTGGCGCTGCTGCTGTTCTGGCAGGCGGTGCAGAAGCCTCAGTCCTGGGGCACGTGGCTGGGGCTGATGCTGGTCATTGGCACGGGCACGCTGGCGAAGCAGATGATGCTGGTCTTCCCGGCGCTGATGATTCTTTTCCTGGCGTTGTCGACGGAGCAACGATCGCTACTGAAGCGCCCCGCCCTGTGGCTGTGCGTGCTGGGCGGGCTCAGCTTCCTCACGCCCACGCTGTTGTGGAATCAAAAGCACGGCTGGATCACGCTGAAGCACACGAGCGAGCATTTCCAAAGCGAGACCCACGGCTTTGGCGACTGGATCTCCGGCGTGGTGAGCTTCCCGCTCATGCAGGCGGCGTTCTACTCGCCGATCACCTGGATCTTGCTGATCGCGGCGCTGATCGGTTGCGCCCAACGCTGGCGCGGGCTGTCGCTGAGCGAGCGCTTCCTGTGGATGTTTTCAGCGCCGGGTTTGATCATCGTCACGGGGATGGCGCTGCGTCAGCATGTGAATGAGAACTGGCCGGCGGTGTTTTATCTCAGCGCGTTCGTGCTGCTGCCGGGGCTAGCGTTTCAGAGTGCCAAACTGAGCCGCTGGTTCCCGCGTGCCCTGTGGGTGGGAGGCGCGATGGCGGCGCTGCTTTACGTGATGATTCCCACGATCAGCCTCGCCGGCCTGCGTGGTCACAAGACCTTCGATCCTCTGCGTGACATGCGGGGCTGGCGTGAGGCAGGGCCGCTGGTGGGAGAGTATTTCGCCAAGGTGCCGCGCCCAGAGCAGACCTTCGTGTTGGTCGTCAATCATCGCCACAACGCCAGTCAGATGGCCTACTGGATGCCGCAGCATCCGCGCGTGTATCGTTGGAACAAAGCAGGGGCCATCGAGAGTCAGTATGAAATCTGGCCCAATGCAGCGGACAAAATCGGCAACGACGCCTTCATCATCGACCCGCTCGACGAAGGCAACGGCTACGAGAACGGCATCGTCAGCGCCTACGTCACCGGCTCTTTTGAGAAGGTGGAGCGCCTGGGCCGGGTGGACGTGGACGTCGGCAACGGTTACAAGCGCGCCTTCCAGGTCTGGCTGGGCACGAACATGAAACGCTGGCCCAACGACGAGAAAACCTTTCCTGATCGCAATCCATGACCGGCTGGGACCTCGACCTCTTTTGGCACATCAATCGCGACTGGACCCATCCGGTCCTGGATTGGCTGATGCCGGTGCTCTCGGCGATTGAGCTGTGGATGCCTATCCTCGGCGTGATCTTGATCCTGATCGCGTGGCGAGGCGGAGCCAAGGCACGGTGGATGCTGGTGGCGATCACGTTGGCGATCGTGTTGAGCGACGCCGTGGTGGGCCGCACGCTGAAGAAGACCTTCGACCGAGTGCGGCCGCGCGATCAGATGAGTGGCGTGATCATTCGCGATGTGGCGAAGGTGAAGCCGAAGATTCTCGCGCTGTTTCAAGCGCCACAGATCAAGACCAGCTTGGTCAAGAAGGTGCCGCTGGAAGGCAATTCCTTGCCCTCGAATCACACGATGAATCTGTTCGCCGTGGCCACGGTGATCGCCCTGTTCTTCCGCCGCTGGGGCTTGCCAATGTATGCTCTGGCCGCAGCCGTAGCGTATTCGCGAGTCTATGTCGGCGCGCATTGGCCGAGCGACATCGTGCCGTCCATCGCGCTCGGGTTGATCAATGGTTGGCTGGTGGTCGCAGCGGTGACGTGGTGGCGCGGGCGCTATGCCAACAAGTCCGCGTAGCAACGCTCCGCAATCGCGAGGCTGCGCGCGAGGATGGCCTGCGTGTCGGACATCTTCAGCACGTCCGCGACCAAGGCCTCGCACTCGGCTTGATTCAGGCGACGCACCGCTTGCTTCAAGCGTGGCACCTGACCGCAGGCGACGCTGAGTTCATCCAAGCCAAGGCCGACGAGCAGTGGCGTTAGCTCGATGTCGCCGGCCATTTCACCGCACATGCCGACACGGACATTGGCGTTGCGACCCGCATCCACAACCATGCGGATCATGCGCAGCACACCCGGGTGCGTGGCTTGATACAGGTCGGCCACGCGCTCGTTCAGGCGGTCCACAGCGAGGCTATATTGAATCAAGTCATTGGTGCCCAGGCTGAAGAAATCGACTTCGGGCGCGATCAGGTCGGCGGTCGCGGCGGCGCTGGGAATCTCGATCATCGCGCCGACCTCGACCTTGTGTTGCAGGCACTCGCCTGCGGCTTCTAGCTCAGCGCGGCACTCAGCCAGCACGGCCTTGGCAGCGATCACTTCCTCCACGCCGCAGACCATGGGGAACATGATGCCGATGGGCCCATGGCACGAGGCACGCAGCAGGGCGCGGAGCTGGCGCTTGAAGAACTCCGGCCGCCCGAGCGACACGCGAATGCCGCGCCAGCCGAGGAAGGGATTCGGCTCTGGCTCGGCCGCGAGCAGCGGGTCCAGCTTGTCGCCGCCGAGATCGAGCGTGCGGAAAATGACCGGCCGTGGCGCGAGGCGTTGCACCACTTGGGTGTAGAGCGCGGTCAGCGCCTCCTCGCTCGCGTCGGGATCTTCCAGATAAACAAACTCGGTGCGGAACAGGCCCACTTCTTCGGCACCCGAATCCACGATGAACTCCAGTTCGTCGATGAACTCGCCATTGGCACCGACCCGGATAGAGCGGCCATCGGTCGTGATCGCGGGCAGGTTGGCACTGGCTTGCAGCAGGTCGTCTCGCGCCTCGGTCTGCGCTTCCAGTTGGCGGTAGCGGGCCAGCGTCTCCTCGGACGGACGCTGAATGAGCAGGCCTTCCGTGCCATCAATGACCACGGTCTCGCCCGAGACGAGCGCTTCGATCAGCCCATGCAGCCGCACCACGGCGGGCGTGCCCAGCGAACGCGCGATGATCGCCGCGTGCGAGTTCACACTGCCGGTTTCGACTGCAAAACCTGCGACCATGCTGCGGTCGATCTGCACCGTGTCGGACGGCGTCAGATCGTGGGCGACGATGATGACGGGTTTGTCAAAGCTCAGCTCCGCGCGCTGGTCGCCGCGCAGGTGGCGCATGACGCGCTGCGTGATGTCCTTCAGGTCCAGGTAGCGCTCGCGCAGATACGGATCGTCCACCCCGCGCAGGGCCTCAATGTGGCGGCACATCAGCTTGTAGTAAACCGAGTCCACGTTGCGCAGCTTGGTGCGCACGGTGCGGCGGACATGGTCGAGGATCGACACGTCCTCCAGAATCATGAGGTGGGTCTCGAAAATATCGGCCTCGTTGCTGTCACCGCGCTCCTCAATCGTGCGTTGCAGCGCTTGAATCTCCCGCTTGGTCGCCTCGATAGCCTTGTCTAGGCGGGCCAGTTCGGCTTCGACTTCAGCGGAAACGATGGCCTCCTCTGCTGGTTCATCGAAGCTGGCCTGCAAGACATGCACCACGGCCTCGGCAAAGCCCGGGGACACGGGCAGGCCGTGCCAGATTTTTTCTTCGGTGTTAGGAGCAGCGGGCATGGCTTGCATCATTGCCAAGCAGGCCACAGGCCGTCAATCAGGGAAGCTGATGGCAGGAGGAAATACGCTCCCGACACGCAGGCGTGACCGCCAGAGAAGCCAGGTGATGCATCCAGAGGGACCGCATTCTGGCGAAGGCGCCCACGGCAGCTACTCCACATCACCAAACCCACCCTTCACCAAGCCACCGAGGGTGGTCATGGCATTCTCGGCATCGGCACCCTCAGTGATGATCTTGATCTTCTCGCCGCGCGCGGCGGCCAGCATCATGAGACCCATGATGCTTTTGCCGTTCACCTGCTCGTCGTCCTTCTCCACGAGCACATCGCACTGGAACTGGCAGGCCTGCTTCACAAACTGCGCCGCCGGGCGTGCATGCATGCCGTTTTTATTGACGATGGTGAACTCGTTTTCCAGGGTCATGAGCGTGGGATGGGGGCGGAGGGCTAACCTAATTGATCATCGGCCATCTTTTTCAAGAGCGTTTCCTTGAAGTCGCCGGCGCTGTCGTAGCCGAAAGCTTGCAGCTTGTGGTTGAGGGCTGCCAGCTCAATCAGCCCGGCAATGTCGCGCCCCGGGGTCACGGGCAGGTCCACGCTCGGCACCGGCAGGCCCAGCACCTCCTCCATGCGCGGCTCGCCGCCCACGCGCTCCAGCTCATGCAGCTGCACGCCGACTTTGAGGTGCACGATCAGGTCCAGGCGCTTGGACAGCCGCACGCTGCCCACGCCGAACAGGCGCGCCACATCGAGAATGCCCAGGCCGCGCACCTCGATTTTGCTGCGCGTGATTTCCGGGGCGGTGCCAACGACCTCGCGGTCTTCATTCAAGCGTAGGCGCACCGCATCGTCCGCGACGAGACTGGCTCCGCGCTGGAGCAGTCCAATGACGCTCTCGCTTTTGCCGCAGCCGCTCGGGCCCATGATCAGCACACCGATGCCCTGCACGTCGACCATACTGCCGTGCATCGTCGTGTTGGGCGAGAACGCCCAGTCCAGCCGCATGGTGGCGAGGTTAATGAATTTCATCGTCACCATGTTGCTCTGGAAGACACTGATGCCCGCTTTGTTCGCGGCCTTGATCAGATCTTCCGGCACACTGCGACCACGCGCGATGATGATGCAGGGAATGTCCCAGCCGCAGAGCGCTTCGAACCGCGTGGCGCGGACATGCGGCGAGAGGTTATCCAGGTAGGACAGCTCGGAGTTCCCCAGCACCTGCACGCGCTTGTAGGCAAAGTAGTCAAAGTATCCGGACAGGGCCAAGCCGGGGCGGTTGACGGAGGGCTCCTGAATCTTGCGTTTCATGCCCACATCCGTCCCCACCAGTTTCATCCGCAGCGTCTCACGATCATGCTCAAAGAAATCGCCCACGGTGATGCCGCTGGGGCGTTTGACTTTGTGGGGGATGCTCATGCTGAAATCGAATTCTCGGGGGACGGTTACATGGCGGGGCGTGTCAACGCAAGAAGTGCTCAATGCTCAGTGATGGAATGCGTTAAAAATGGCCCGCTTGCTATTCTACGGCGGGCAGCGCTACCTCCACAGGTGCAAAGACCGACCCTGCATCCAGCCCCGTCGCGCTCTGCCACGCGGCGAAGCCATTCACGTCCTCACCTTTGAAAACAAAGAAGGCATCGTCAGTACCCGCTTCGGTGAAGTAGTGATTGTTTGTGATTTGATTGTTAGCCGCATCAACGCTGTCGAGCTGCGCAAGCGGACTATCGCTGTCGTTCACGGCGAAAGTGTTGCCGCGCACTTCGTTCTCGCTGGCCCACTGAATCCACAGCTCGCCGTTATGATCCTCGCGATGCTGGTTGTTGCGGTAGCACAGGTTGTTCACGAAGGTGCAATGCTTCACCCGCCCGGCCTTACTTTCATAGCCACCAAAGACCAGCCCAGCCTTGTCGTTGAGGAAGATCTTGTTGTTCCGCACCATGATGCCGCCGGTCACCGTGCCCTTGTTCTCAGCACCGATTTCAATGCCCAGGTCGCACTGCGTGATGATATTATCCTCGATGACGATATCGCGTCCGCCATCAACATAGATGCCCGCTGCGTAGCCGCCACCATAGGTCGAGCGGCAGCGGAAGACCCTGTTGCCCTTGCACAAGCCGTTGCGTGCCACCTTGCTCGCATCGCCGCTGGTCCAGGCTTCGCCACCGATGAAGTCGATGCCGATGTTGTTCATGTCGCGCACGATGTTGTTGGTGACTTTGAAGTTGCTCACGTTGCCGTTGAGCGTCAGCGCCTCGCTGCGTGCGGGATCGCATTCATAGACTTCGTTGCCGTCGATGATGATATGCTCCAGCGCTTCCTTGGCGTTCGTGCCGTAGATGGTGATGCCCATGGCGTCGCGACCACGGATGTTGTGAATGCGATTGTTGCGCAGCTCGATATGGCTGCCCTTGCCTTCCACGCGAATGCCAGAGCCGTCCTTCACTTCGAGGTTGTCGCGAATCTCAAAGCCGATGACCTGCACGTAGCTTTGGTCCTCGATCAAAATCATGTTGGGCCCACTGACGCCCTTGCCACTGATGACCGCACCGGGTTCGCCTTTCAGCACGATGGGATGACTTGCGCTACCTGAGCGATCGATGATCACTTTCTCTTCATAGATGCCGGGCGCGACCACGATGGTGTCGCCAGCCTTCGCCTGATCGCAGGCGTGCTGGATCGTCTTCCACGTTGCGGCAGCGGTGCCCGCCGCGCTGTCATGGCCCTGGAGCGAGACATGCAGCTCGGCCCCCAGCGATGGATGACTGGTGACGAGGCCAAGGGTGAGAGCAGCAAAGGTGCGCAGGCGCATGAGTAAGGAAAGGCGGGTTAAGACGCTACCATGCAGGCTCTTCGTGCGCAAAGTGACGTTTATGTGCAGCGAACTTCTGCAACCACTCGGGGCGGCCAGGGTTTCACAGCCCAGCTCGGCCAGTGAAATAGATGCTAGTTTGAAGAAACGGCACCGTTTCCGCACCCAACCACGACGCTACTCACCCATGAATGCTCTTCGGATTGCGACCCTCTCCCTTCTCAGTCTGGCTGCCCAGGCGGTGCCAGAAGCCCCACCCACAGCCGCTGCCCAAGTCGCTGACAAAGCCGTCTATCGAGTCTGGACCGACAACCAAGGCCGCAAGCTGGAGGCCACATTTCGCGGCATCGAGGGCAACAACATTTACCTGCAGATCAAGAGCGGCTTCGTCCACGCTCTGCCCTTAGACAAGCTAAGTGCCGAGGATCAAAAGGTAGCCGCCTCGCTCAAGCCCGAAGGCCTGGGCATCCCCGTCGACCCGAACCTCGCGCAGGCCGCCACGAAGATCGACTTCCTGGTCGAGGCCGGCCTGAAGTATCGCAAACAAACGCCGAACCCGCTGGCCAGTGACGAACAGTTCGTCCGCCGCGTGTATCTCGACATCGTGGGCCGCATTCCAACGCGCGAAGAGGCGCTGGAACTGATCAACGACACCAGTGTGTCCAAGCGCGCCAAGCTCATCGACAAGCTGCTGGCCAGCGACGGGGCGAACTCGCACCTCTTTAACTACATCGCCGACATGCTGCGCATCGCGGACACCAGCACCGCCGCACGTGGACGCTTCTACACTTATCAGGAGTGGCTGAAGGGCCGCCTGAAGGAGAACGTGGGCTGGAACAAGATCGTCTATGACATGCTGACCGCCGACGGCAAGCTGCTGGATAATGGCGCGACCGGTTACCTAATCCGCGATGCGGGCATGAGGCTTGATAACCTGTCCCTCACGCTCAGCACCTTCCTCGGCGCGAACGTGTCCTGCGCGCAGTGCCATGATCATCCCTTCGCCGACTGGACACAGATGCAGTTCTATCAGATGGCCGCCTTCTTCGGTGCCAGCGACGCCTACGGCGGTCGTGGCGGCAGCAAGGGTGCCCGCACGCCAGAGATCAAAGAGGCGATGATGGCCGTGCGCGGCCTGGACGACAAACGCCTCCAGCAGCAGGCGCAGAACCTCCTCCGTGCCAATGCCATGGCCGTGACCGACACGGAAGAAAGCGACCTCGTCCTCCCCCACGACTATAAATACAAAGATGCCAAGCCCGGCGACAAGGTGGCGCCCAAGCTGGTGACCTGGAACAAGACGGACACGCATCTGCGCTCCTACCTGGATGTGAAAACCAAGGAACCCGCCGAGCTGCGCGCCGAGTTCGCAAAGTGGATGACCGCCTCGGACAATCCCCGCTTCGCCATGACCATCGCCAACCGCATGTGGAAGCGTGCCTTCGGTGTGGCCGTGAAGGAACCCATTGACGATGTGGATGATCCCAAGGCCGCAGCCAATCCGCCGCTGCTGGAGCATCTGACCGCCGAGATGGTGCGGCTGAAGTTCGACTTGAAGGCCTTCATGCGCCTCGTTTACAACACCCAGGCCTATCAGCGCGAAGCCACGAACTACGAGTTCGAGGCTGGCATCCCTTACATGTTCCCAGGCCCCACCCTGCGCCGCCTGACCCCTGAGCAAGCCTGGGACTCCTGCGCCACACTCGCCGTAGGCACCGCCGTGGACAAGTTCACCAGCAAACGCGCCGAGCAGTATGCCAGCGCCGTAAAGATCGACTTCGCCGCCAGCAACTTGGACGAAGAAATCCGCAAAGCCCTCGGAGCCATGCGCCAAGCCATGGCCGTCAACGGTGGCGGCGGCAAGCCTGGCAAGCCCAACAGCCCCAAGGCCCGTAAGCGCATGAAAATGATGGAGGAGGCCATGGAAGCCTCGACCGGCGAAGAAGGCGAAGTCCTCACCCGCCCTCCTATGCTCGGCGGTCTGGTGCTCGCCCGTGCCAGTGAGCTGCCGCAGCCCGAGAAGGACCAGCATTTCCTCCGCCAATTCGGCCAGAGCGACCGCCAGATCGCCGACAGCACCAGCGACGAAGGCAATATCCCCCAGGTGCTCATGCTCATGAATGGCGACGCCCAGGCCGTCATCGGCAGCCCGCGTTCGCTCGTCGTGCAGACCGCGCAAGCCATGGCCACGCCCGAGCAGCAGATCGAAAGCCTCTACGTCAGCTTCTTCTGCCGCAAGCCCAGCGCCGACGAAATCACCACCGCCAAAGCCGCCCTCACCGACGGCCTCAGCCTCTCCGATCTGACCTGGGTGCTGTTCAACACGCGGGAGTTCATGTTCGTCGAGTAGGAGGCGGAGGGCAAAGGGCTAAGAGCAAAGGGGAAGATTCAGCAGCAAAGCGAAACGAGCAACCCAGCGAGGATGAACACGCCCAGATTCTTCAGGTTGGCAGAGAGCTTCTTGCGGAAGCTTTCGAGCATCTTGCTGATGCCTTCCAGCTCGGCCAGCCAGGGGGAAATCTGCTCGGTGGTGGCCAAGCCATGCTGCTCAAACATGACCAGCATGTTCACCACTTCAAAAACAGACCGGCGGGCAATGTTCAAAAACTGCGCAAACTCGCGGTTGGAAACACTCCCAGAACCTTCTGCAATGTTGTTGGTGATGCTCAGCATCGCGCTGCGCAACTGCTCAGCGAACCGAAATTGCTTCATTCGTTCCAGTTCATCCGCATAACGAAAAACAAGCATACTGACGTCTGCCGCCCGCTTCCAAACATCCAATGTCTCGAAACGAAAAGTCGTTCTCATAGGCTCTCAATCATCACCAACCATTTCCCTAAGCGCGAACTTTTTTCGCCCCTAGCCTCCGCATACCATGAACTCTACTCTTCGCTCTTCGCCCTTAGCCCTATGCCCGGTGACCCGCCGCGCCTTCGTCGAACGCTGGGCCAAAACCACGCTCGGTGTCACCGTGCTGCACAATGCTTCCTCGGCGATCTTTGCCGCTGAAACCGTTGCGGCAACGCCTGCAACCGGTCCCGGCTTTGGCAAGGCCAAGAACCTGATCTTCCTGCAAATGGTCGGCGGCATGTCGCACATCGACACGCTCGATCCGAAGGAAGGCGAAACACAGGGGCCGGTGGCACCGATCAAGACCAAGGCCGACTTCCAACTCGGCGGCACCATGGTGAACCTCGCCGAGCAGGCGGACAAGATCGCCGTCGTGCGCAGCATGACCTCCAAGACCGGCGTCCATGCCGCAGGCCAATACTTGATTCGCACCGGCTACGAGCAGCGTGGCACCATCAAGCACCCAACGATCGGTGCGTGGGCCGAGCATTTCAAAGGCCCAAGCCACAAGACCCTGCCTTCCAGCGTGTGCGTGAATCGCCAGCCCAACAACGGCAACGGATTCTTCCCTGCTTCACTCTCTCCGCTGCCGATCCTGGACCCCGATGCTGGTTTGCAGAATGCCACGCCTGAGGTCACCGGCGATGTCATGAGCAAGCGACTCGCCCTACTCGACAAGCTCGACAGCGGCTTCCGCACCCGCTTCCAAACCGCCAGCGTGAAGAGCTACACCGAGTTCTATGAGAACACGGTCAAGATCATGAGCAGCGACGACTTGAAGGCCTTCAGCATCGCCGATGAGCCGCAGGACCTGCGTGAGAAGTATGGCATGAACAAGTTCGGCCAGGGCTGCCTGCTCGCGCGTCGCTTGGTCGAAAAAGGCGTGCGCTGCATCGAGGTCACCAGCGGTGGCTGGGACATGCACAACGACATCGAAGACGCCCTGCAAGATCGCGGGGCTGAGATGGATCAAGGCGTCGCCGCCTTGCTCGCCGACCTCGCCGAACGCGGCCTGCTGGAAAGCACACTCGTCGTGCTCTGCTCCGAGTTTGGCCGCACCCCGCGCATCAATGGCAACGCCGGGCGCGACCATTATCCGAAAGTCTTCAGCACTATGTTCGCCGGCGGCGGCATCAAGGGCGGCATCGTCCATGGAGCCAGCGACAAGGGTGGGCATGAAGTCGCCGACAAAGGCGCCACCGTGCAGGACTTCCTCAGCACCATCGGCTGGTCGCTCGGTCTGCCCGTGGACGAAGTCGTCATGTCCCCCAGCAACCGCCCCTTCACCGTCGGTGATAAGGGCAAGCCGATTCTGGAATTGTTTGCTTAGAGTAGCCATCATCGCTCCGCGTGATGAGCGATGCGCTTTGTAGCTGCCAAGCATGTTCCGCGAACCAAGTCGCTCGCTCGTCACGCGGAGCGATGACGGCTACTATTTGCTATGCGTGCCATCGCAATACGGCGGATTGCCCGTGCGCTTGCAGTCGCACAACCACACCTTCTTGTCCTCGGTCAGCGTGAACTTCACGGGTGCTTTGCCGGTGCCTTTGTGGCTGCCGTCGCACATCGGCTGATGACCGCTGAGGCCACAGGAACACCACCAATGATCGCCAGCTTTGAGTTCGGTTGGGATAGGCATGAGGGAAGGAGTGTTTAGTGTTTGGTGCTGAGTGTCAGAAGAATGTCTTCGATCAACGCGGGCCCGGCATACACCAAGCCGCTGTAAATCTGCACCAGCTTCGCACCGGCGTTGCATTTGTCGATGGCATCCTGCCCATTCATGATGCCGCCGACACCGATGATCGGGATGTCGTTGTGCAGCAGGCGGCGGAAGGCCTGAATGACCTCGGTGCTGCGCTGCGTGACCGGTGCGCCGCTGAGGCCACCCGCTTCCTTTTCCAGCGGATGCCCAACCACCGCGGCACGCGAGATCGTGGTGTTGGTGGCGATGATGCCTTCCACGGCCAGCTCGTTGAAGACGCGGGCCAGGGCTTCGATGTGCACGTCCTCCAGGTCCGGCGCGATCTTCACCACGATGGGCACATGCTTGCCATGCTGCTGCTCCAGCGCGGCCTGCTCTTGTTTCAATGCGCCGAGCAAGGAACGCATCGACTCCTCGCCCTGCAAGTCGCGCAGGCCTTTCGTATTCGGCGACGAGATGTTCACCGCGATGTAGTCCGCGACCTCATACGCCGCCTTCAAACAGGCCAAGTAATCATCCACCGCGCGCTCGTTCGGCGTGTCGAAATTCTTGCCAATGTTCACGCCCACGATGCTTTTCGATGAGCGCTGCTTCAGCCGCGCCACCGCTGCGTGAATGCCCACGTTATTGAAGCCCATGCGGTTGATCAGCGCGCGATGCTCCGGCAGGCGAAACAAACGTGGCTTCGGATTCCCTGGCTGCGGGCGCGGCGTGAGCGTGCCGACTTCGACAAAGCCAAACCCCAGCGCGCTCCAGGCATCCACCGCGCTCGCCGACTTGTCCATGCCAGCAGCGAGACCAAGGGCATTCGGGAACTTCAAGCCGAGGCAATCAATGCGCCCCGCGCCCTGCGCCTTGCTCCCCAGCAAGCGAAGCTTATGCGCGGCGATCATCGACTTCACCATGAAGGTGTGCGCCACTTCCGGGTCCAGCTTGAACAGCAAGGGCTTCAACAGGGGATACATCGCGGCGACGAGAGACATGCATTCTCAAAGCCCCGGCGCTCTCACCTGTCAAGCCAGCGAGATCACCAGTGCTACGCCTACAAATCAAGCCACGTCCGCAAATGTTGATCCAAGAGCGGCAGATCGGTGGCATCCAGTTGCCCGACGATTTTTCTTACCAGCGACGATTCCACCGTTGCGATTTGGGCCTTCACCCCGCTGGGCACGTTCAGTCCCGCAGCCTTCCACGATGTCAGGGCAAAGTCAGCATTGCTCAGTTGCGATGTCACCGGCACGACGAACAAATCACCAGGGTAACCACCATGACCAATGACGATGGCGGGACGCACCTTGCTGCTGGTCAAGTCCGTGAACGGAATCGGCAGCAGCACCACATCATTGCGCAAGCAGTTCATTGTAAACGTCGTCGGCCTCGTTGTTCCAAACCTCGCTGAGACGGCGCTCGCCTTGCGACAACCAAGCCGCACGCTCATGATCATCGGGCAGCGTTTCTACCGAGACACGAACACGCGTATGTTCGGGCAAACCAAGGCTCTGGAAGAGCTTCAGTTGCCCTGCCTCGTAAATGGCTTCCAGTGTCGCAGTCATGGCGTGAAGCTACTTTTCATCGGCCTCTGCGGCAAGCGATTAGACCGACCTCTGCGACGCTTTACACACAGCTTACAGACGCCGCGCTCAGATGACGGGAAAGTGGGCTCGCTATGAAAGCAACACTACTACCCCTCATCGTCGCCCTCAGCGCAGGGCTCATCACCACGCAGGCCGCCACCGATCCCGCCCCGGCGCCTGAACCCAAAGTGCAGATCGCCCTGCTGCTGGACACCAGCAACAGCATGGACGGTCTGATCGAGCAGGCGAAGACCCAGCTCTGGAAAATCGTCAACGAGTTCAACACCGCCAAGCGCGAGGGCAAGACACCCGCCGTGCAAGTCGCGCTCTACGAGTATGGCAATGACACCTTGAGCGTGGGCACGAACTACATCCGCCAGGTCATGCCCTTCACCCGCGAGCTGGACAAGGTGTCCGAGGAACTCTTCAAACTGACCACGCGCGGCGGCAGCGAATTCTGCGGCGCGGTGATCCGCGAAGCCATCGACAACCTTGCCTGGGATGCCTCTAGCAAAACTTACAAGACCATCTTCATCGCCGGCAACGAACCCTTCACCCAAGGCCCCGTGGTGCCCGATGAAGCCTGCAAATCCGCCATCGCCAAAGGCATCGTCGTCAACACCATCCACTGCGGCAACGAAGCCGACGGCGCGAACGGCGGCTGGCGCAAAGGCGCTGCGCTGGCCGAGGGCAAGTATTTGATCATCGACCAAGACAAAGCGGTCGTGCATGTGGAAGCGCCGCAGGATGCCGAGATCGTGAAGCTCAGCCTGCAACTCAACGGCACCTTCATTCCCTATGGCAAAGAAGGCGCACGCGGCATCGCCAACAACTCGGCGCAGGACAACAATGCCAACGCCTTCAAGTCGAATGGCACCGAGGTGCAGCGGGCCTTAACCAAAGGCAACGCCATCACCTTGAACAGCAGCTGGGACCTCGTGGATGCGACCAAGCGCGAAGGCAAGAAACTCGAAGCCCTGCCCGCCGCCGCCTTGCCCGCCGAGATGAAGGACATGAAGCCCGAAGAACGCCAGGCCTACGTGGACAAGAAGGCCGCCGAGCGTGCGGAGTTGCAAAAGCAAATCAACACGCTGAATGCCGAGCGCCAGAAATTCGTGGCGCAGAAGCAGAAGGAACTGGGCCAAGACAAGACCCTGGACACCGCCATTGCCACCACCGTGCGCGAGCAGGCGGCGAAGAAGGATTTCAAGTTTGAGTGATTGCGAATGCGCCTAGCTGTGGAGCACGGAAGCTTCTTGCCGTGCTCCACGGTATCGCTCCGATGGACAATCTGCCACCAGCATCTAGCCTCAAGCCACCAGCATCCAGATGAAAACCCTCCTCGTCATCGAAGACGACCACGCGATTCGCCGGGGCGTGTGCGATGCCTTGCGCTTCGCGGGTTACGAAGTGCTGGAGGCAGCCGAAGGATCGACAGGCATGGCCCAGGCGCTGCGCGCGACGTTTGATCTGCTGCTGCTCGATCTGGTGCTGCCGAACTACTCAGGCTTTGAAATCCTGGAAGCGCTCAAGCAGCAGCGCCCGGGCACGCCGGTCATCATTCTCTCGGCACGCGGTGAGGAGGCGGATCGTGTCAAAGGCCTGAAGCTCGGCGCGGACGATTATGTGGTGAAACCCTTCAGCGTGCGCGAGCTGCTGGCGCGTGTGGAGGCCGTGCTGAGGCGCTCGCCCGAGCGGCCTGCGCCCGTCGCGCAACTGAAGCTGCAAGACAGCGTCGTGGACTTCGCTCGATTGGAAGTGCGCTTTGATGATGGCCAACGTGCCGAGCTGTCCGAGCGCGAGGTGGAGCTGCTGCACTACTTCGCCGCGCATCGAGGACGCGCTATCTCACGCGAGGAATTGCTGCTCCGCGTGTGGCGCATCGAGCCGCAGAACCACAGCGAGTCGCGCACCATCGACATGCATATCGCCAACTTGCGGGCGAAGCTGCGCGATGATGCCAGCGCCCCCCGGCTCTTGCTTACCGTGCGAGGAAAAGGTTACATGCTCGCCGCGCCATGATTCTCGCACGCCCCCTCTTCAAATGGCTGATCTTCGCCGCGTGCATCGGCTTGTTCCTGGTGGCGATGCTGTGGATTTCGCAGCGCACGCTGGCCATGGATCGCGCTCGCGAATCGGCGGAGCGTGAACGGCTAGCCCTCTGGCGGATGGACTCCCTGGTGGGCGCGCTATTGATTCGTGAGAACTCGCGCCCCATGGGCCACTACCAGGCCTTTCGTTCGCCCGATGATCTGTTCGACAACCGCACGCAGCGCGAGATCGCCAAAGGCCAAACCGTGACACCTTCGCCGCTGCTGGGCCAGCCGCCGGAGTTTGTGCGGCTGCATTTCCAGGCTCGACAGGTGGGCGGCCAAGTGCAGTTCACCAGCCCGCAAGTCCCCACCGGCAATGACTTGGTGCTGGCCAACACTTGGTTCGTGGTGAACCCGCAGATGGAAGTGTCCAAGCAACACCTGCAAGAGGTGCAGCGATTGCATGAACGATACGCCGAGCTGCTAACGCCGACGAGTGTCGGAACAACGCTTCACGAGTCGAAAGAAAAATCAGCCAAGCAGGAAATGTCGGTCCAAAACGCGACTCCGGCACCCGCCACGGTGAAGGCCGTTCCGCAAACGGAGGCTAAGCCTGTGGATCTCCAAGTCGCCGCCAATGGGCAGGAACTCCAGAAGCGCGCGATCGGCAATGTCTTCAACCTCTCCAAGGACACGCTGACGCTCAACAATGCGCCGCAGAAAAAGATCGCCAGCAGCGCGCCGAAACCCGCTGCAGCCATCGACTTGCGCGCCGAAGGAGCCTATAAGCAAGTGGTGCCTCAGGAGCCTGCTGTTCCCGCACCTGCGGCAGCCACCGTGGCATCGACGACACCGCCCAGCGACCTGAAGCCCCTGTGGATTGGCAACGAACTCTTCCTACTGCGCACTGTGACCCTTGAGGGCCAAACCGTGGTGCAAGGCCTGTGGCTTGACTGGCCTGCACTGCGCGCGCGCTTGCTGAGCACCATCGCCGATCTCTTGCCTCAGGCCGCATTGCTGCCTACGACGGCAGCGATGCAGGATGCGTCCTCCTTTGCCACGCTGCCGGTTCGCCTCATTCCAGGTGCCGTGCAGAGCTTGGGCACTTCGCCGCTCCAGCGCTCGCTCTTCATTGCTTGGGCGTGCTTCTTGATCGCGGCGGTCGCTGTGGGCGTGGTGCTGCATCGCGCCATGGTGCTGAGCGAGCGGCGCGGAGCCTTCGTGTCAGCGGTCACGCATGAGCTGCGCACGCCGCTCACGACCTTCCAGCTCTACTCCGAGATGCTGGCCGATGACATGGTGCCGGATGCGCAGCAGCGCCGCGAGTATCTGCGCACGCTTTGCGATGAATCGACGCGGCTCACGCACCTCGTCGAAAACGTGCTGTCCTACTCACGTATCGAGCGTGGGCGCACGGCCGCGCGTCGTGAACAAGTGAAGCTGGGGGATTTGATCGCCCGCATCGAGCCGCGCCTGCGCCAACGCACGCAGCCCAGCGGACTCGATTTGCAAGTGCAGCTCGCCACCGAAGCCGCTGACACACTGGTGAATGTGGATGCGCTCGCCGTCGAGCAGATCGTCTTCAACCTGGTGGACAACGCCTGCAAATACGCCGCGCCTGCTAGCTGCGAACGCACGCTGCATGTCGAGGTGAAACAGGAAGGACCAAACATCGCCATTCGCGTGCGCGATCACGGGCCCGGCTTCGCCAAGGCGCAGTTGAAGCGCCTGTTCATGCCCTTTGAAAAATCTGCCACCGAAGCCGCTCACAGCGCGCCTGGCGTGGGCCTGGGCTTGGCCTTGTGTCGTCGCTTGGCTCGTGAACTCGGCGGAGACTTGGTCTTGGAATCCAATGTGGGCGGAGCTTGTTTTCGACTGACGCTGCCCTTGGCTTCGTGAGGATGTTTCTACTGCCCCGCAAACCGGCCGATGAACAAGATCAGGCCGCTGCTTCGATGCGTGATCATCCAGATAAACGGGCGGTTGGCGATGAAGCTAACTTGGCGGCGTTGAGGTGTGGCCATGGTAGGGCCAAAAGGATCGGCAGCAGCCACCGTGGCAGCGGCTGCTTCGGCACCGAGTTCATTGACCTCAATCATGGCCTGATGAACGACCTCCTTCACGAAAGGTGGTGGGCCTTGAACCAGGCCGCTGAGGTCGGCCTTGCCCTCTTCAAACACCAGTCGCGCGCCGAGGAACTGCCACATGCTGGTCATGGAAAGCTCTGAGCTGAAGCTGAAGCGCGGCAGCATGAGATTCACGTCGCAGTCCTCCAGCGCACCGACAACGGCCCGCCAAGTATCGGGGCTGAGCCGTGTCTCCACTTTGGTCATAGCGGCGGCATCGCGCGGCAACAGGAAGAGCATGGTGGCCTCACCTCCTTGCAAAGGCAGCTCCAGGCACTGCCAGGACTCGCTGTCCGCGTAGTTGAAGGCTCCTGACTGCGACATCATGGGCAGTTTTAGAGTGGAGCCTTTCGGCAGCGTGAAATCGCGTGGCTTGGTTTTGCGTGGGTCGAAGGTGCTGGCCCAGCGTGCTTTCAAATAAACCGTATTCACCAGCGCCACCGTGCGCGGGCCAAACATGGCAGGACCGGCGATGTTGGAGATGCGGCCGCGCGTGCGCTGGCTGACCCAGGCGTTCACCGTCTGCGCTGCGTTCACCGGATCGCCGCCCGGCAGCGCCTGGGCCACGGCAGCGAAGTTTTCCTGGGCCTGCTGAACAAAGGCAGGGACCAGTGTGCTGCCGGGTGGAGCCCACACAGAGTTGGCCACGTCCAGCACCAGACTGCCACGGCTGGCAGCGGCGGTGAGAGCGCTGCTCAGGTCCTGGGCCTGCGCCGCGCGCGGAGCCGGATCCTCGGGCACATGCGCCAGCTTGATCAGTTCCTTGGCCGTGTCGCCTCGTGCCCCCTCCACCAGCAAGGCGGCGATGCGCTGCGAACTATAGGGCGAGTAGCAAAAATTCCCGTCCGTGAGCTGGCGGAAGAGTTGAAATGTGTCGAAGGCATAAGCATTCGCACCCTGGGCCGCCGAGTGGGCGTCGGTTTTTACGAAAGCGGCAGAGGACAGCGCGACGAAAGCGAGAGCGATCCGTTTCATGACTGAGATGCTGACGGGCGCTGGGAATAAAAGCGAGCCGCAAAAAAGCCACCGTCGAATCCGCTTGCCCGGTCCCCTGCTCTGAATCACAAAGCAGGCCGCCATGTCCGACCCAACCGCCCCCGCCCGCATCGACCTCTCGCAACTCGGTGAGCCTGTTTACAACGGCTCCGTGCAGCGCCTGTTCGCTGCGCCGGGACATGCGGGCTACATGATCGCGGAGACCACGCAGGCGGGCTCGGTCTTCGATGTGGGCTCGATCTTCACCATTGAGGATAATGACTTGAATCGCGCCGTGTTTCGCCACGCGCTCTACACGCAGCTGGGCAAAAAAGAAACGTGGCAGCCGGTGCAGCAGCGCATCCTG
>Ga0247832_1002327_pt1 | contig 29581 bp, 16 predicted proteins | sample LaCruzMarch2015__10_FD_192407 | JGI IMG/M metagenome (GOLD analysis project Ga0247832, IMG submission 192407) | Freshwater microbial communities from meromictic Lake La Cruz, Castile-La Mancha, Spain - LaCruzMarch2015_4m | ecosystem: Environmental > Aquatic > Freshwater > Lake | place: Spain... | reverse complement strand
TGTCTCCAGTGAGAAACCACGACAAAATCCTACGACCCAGCCCACCCCTTTTAGAGTGATGGTATGGTATGGTGTTGTGGCATTATGACTACCAGCCATGGTTGAAGGCGCTCAAACACATTATATATGTATGAAGTGAGTCTGGTATTAGTATGAAGGGGATGGGAGGTCGCAATCATATCTTACAGCATGTCCCCAGTGAGAAACCACGACAAAATCCTACAACCCAGCCCACCCCTTTTAGAGTGATGATATGGTATGGCATTGTGGCATTATGACTGCCAGCCACGGTAGAAGGCTTTTAAACACTGTCTATGGGTATAATGATGAAGTGCACCAAGTCTGAAGTGTTTCATAGACTCAACTTAGTCATGGTGGTGTGATTTGTACCCAGATAGAAGCACCAGTCCAGCACATGGCGGTGATGTACTATGGAGAGATATCTAATGAACCCATATGCCTATTCACAGCAATAGAATGTGATGGAATACCTTCAATATATCTAATATAAGTGTGAGAGTGTTTCTGAAGTGGTCCAAGGCCACTGTCACAGCATACTCACACCATTTGTACCCAGCTGGGTGCTGGGATTTCAGTACATCAACTCACCCAAAAACAGTGTACATATGTCAAAATTACGGCTTTACCACAATGAAAATGTTATTTTATTGTCTAATCATACGTAAATAACATTATATTAATGATTGATAATGATCAAAGTACCACCATCAAGGCATCAGAGAGGGACTATAAGTCCATCCCCACTCACTCCCCCTCTGCTACTAGCCAACAAACTAACAAACTAAGAACTAAGAACTAAGAACCCACAATAGAGGGTGCTGAAAGAAGGAGCCAGGTGGGTGGGATACCTTAATCAAAACAATAGTATCAGTATGATGTATGTTTAAGGTTCTGAACACGTTAGCAAAGGAAAAGATGCTGCTTCTACCAATTACTCCACAATGTTGGGATCATCCAGGACGATGACAACGATGACAACACCAAGCTACCAGCAATCGAGCAGCTCCTCTCCAATAAGCATCCACACAATCTTCCACCACTGAGTGACCACTCAAATGATGGAGACACAAGGCCAAGATGAAAATGTGTGTAGACGAGTAATAATCTAAAATTAAAAACCAACACCTAATATTTCCCTGTTTCTAACTACTGAGTCGCCCCCTCTGCCAGAGAGCAGATATCAATATCAATATGGGGCTACATCCTTTGCCTTCCTGCTGCGACAAGAATTATCATAAATAAGTTGCCAATTATTGATGACACACTTCCTCCTCCAAGGAGAAGATTCCATTTAGAAAGTTCTAGATGGCGCCTGTTATTTTTGTCTCTTGTGTAGGTCTTGCTGAATTCATACCCTAGTAAATAATGCTCTAGTTGAAGGGGGTGATACTGTGCATTCCATAATATGCACTCTAATTAAAGTTTGTCATTAGTTTCACACTGATGAAGCAACTAACGAAAAGAGCTCTGGGGACTTAAATCTTGAATGTCCAATCGAGTTGTGCCATAATTCACTTAAACTTAAGTCTAATTAAAGTTTACTTGTCTCTCTTGTATCATTTCTTGGTTAATTTCATTGTTGGGGTGTACAGAAACTCTTTGTTGAAATCTGCTGTACACTCTATGAAATATGCAATATACCTTGTCCTCACATTTGTTTAGTACCTATCATTCCCACCTCCACTGACTCCCTTTGATATGGCAGCAGCCGATGCAATATCCATGGAGGTATTCCATCCTAAAAGGTATGGAATGGATGTAGAGCAGATAGATTTGAACACCTCAAATTCGCCTGCTTGGATTGTAACATCCAATGGAGTCGTTGGCATCCCCTCAATACCCGGTGGGGTCTGACCACCCACCCCACCTTTCATATAATCAATCTTGAATATCAATGTCGAACCCTCTCCTGAATTGATTGTCAAGACTTTCTCAATTGCATCTCCTCCCAATTGCTTTACACCCATTAATGAAAAGTCACCTCCCTCCACATCATCGGCGCCATACGTCGGATGACACAATTCCACAGAATTACTTGGTAATTGACTCAATAGCAATCCCACCTCCTCAACAGTCAAGCTGAATAATGTTTTATCATTCCATGCAAAGCCCGAACCAGTATTATTTCGTGGGACAAACTCCAGGACCAATTTCCCCCGTCGATCGACTGAGATACCATCCACACCTGCACGTTTGAATATTGGCAAAACAGCACGGATTGACAAGGCCACGTCCGGACCAAAGATGGTATACTGTGGAAAGGCGCGACGGGGCATGAACCCCCCGCTTGAGAGTGAGCGATGCTGTAGCTGTGCTGCGGGGGGGATATTCATTGGTAATAACGATAACGGAAATGACAATGTCTTGTCGACTCGACATCTAAGAGTCGACGAAAGGCAAGATGGGGATGATGCATATGATGACACCGACGCCACCATCGCCCGAGAGGCGAGAGATCCCAGGCATCTTGATGCTACCGTCGTCGAAATCAACATCATGTTGTTTGGATTGGATGTTTTAGGCGGGACAATCTGTGGTCTCCCCGATCTCTGATATGAGGAACAATCACCACCACGGAATCTCGACAGCGCTGGGACCTAAGTAGCAGAATTATGACAGTGGTGGAGTGATATTGGGAGCAAAACAAAGATCATGGAGTACGACCGCGCTTTGTTTCGTGTATACGAAAGGATTATGGAGGACTTGAATTCGACTCCGTCTCCGCTATTCGTGACAGCAGCAACAACTACGGACAATAATTTGGCACTGTCACCATTATCATCGACAAATCGCCATGATAGTCGAATCCGTCGTCAAGAGACTACGGCTGTTTCATCAATTGATGCTGCTGCAGCCGACGTGCAGCAGGATGGCAATGAGGAATCAAACAATGAACGCGAAATAGGAGAACATCCTAGCGACTTGAGCCGAAACGAAGAAGATGATAATGCTGAAAATAGTGACAATCGTGACGGACCGAGGGATAGACTTGAAGTAAGGAGAGGAAGTCAACGAGCAGCTCGGGATCGTCGAGGAGGACGGTTAACAATATCAACTATTGCAGCAATGCAACAACGACAACGACGACGTCACCAGCACCAGCCATTGCCATTCCTATTGCCCATTTGGTTAGCACGGAAAGTTGATCAACTAATTGTGAATTATCGAAATCGGCATTATCAGCATTATTCATCCCTCCTACCAGGAGAAACATCGGAGAGTACAACTTTTGCTACAGTAATTACAACATATTTCTTCGCTGCAGCTCGTTTGCTATGGTCGATTAGCAGAGAATTGGCCATGCTTGGTGGCGGTTCTGGTAGTAGGAGCCGTGTCGATGGGTTGTATGATAGCATAGCAACGTCACCAACATCAACAGCAGCAACAGCTTTAGAGCAGCATCGCGACGACATTTCTCACGACATTGAATTGGTTTCGTCATCACATCATTCATCTACAAATATACATGATGTTGATGTGGAGGGAGGGCACATCAACCACCCCTTGTCATTAGATGAAAGATCATTGTCCATCGATGGCTTGCGACGACGATCACCCAACAGACACAGCAGTGGTAGGGGTAGAAGTGAGGATGTGACCACCAATGTCAACGCATCGCTAACTATTCCTGATTTATCCACAGCATTATCATCAACATCATCTGCCTCCAACACAACACTTAATTCATACTCCTCCAACGAAGACACTGGCAGTGACAGCGATGATACAAGCAATTCTAGTTCCAACGACGAATTTAGCAATACCAACGAACGACAACGTCAAAGAAACAACAACAATCTACATAACAATGATGATGGTGGATGTAGTCAACTTCATCTGTATGGTGCTATGCGTCTATCATTATCGATTGCAATTATACACATTTTTATTCTATTTGCTTTGCATGTTACATATGTTGGACCGTATGCCTTCCGTGATGGCAACTTACGACTACGTCAGCAGCATCAACAGCGACAACTGTTAGTATCCACCGGAAGTACTGTATCAACCAAATCATCATTTGTTAATTGTATTGCGTACGCTTTGTCCGACAGACCGATTAGTGATCGAAGCAAATACATGGAGAAAGAGGACGATCCATCGTCTAATAAAAGACGACGTGTCATTGCAATGAGGGATATGTTTAAGAATTATATTTACAACAAAAAAGATCGTAGAAGAAAGTTTTCTGATCCAGACGATGGCACTCGTTATTACCCTCCACGCGTCTTGTCAGAAAGTAGTAGTGGTAATACTTCTCTCAATCTCAACTCCAATTCCATTTTGCCGACTCTTGGTATGGATGAAATATTACAAATAAAGATAATGTATGGTGGAAGTTGTACAGGAAAATGCTCTCGTGTACACACAGTGAAGCATGTTGAGGAGAGACCAGACAGTGGTGGCAATTTCAACGCAGAAGAGGCAGATAAGTTAAGTTTGAGCATTGACGACTCAGACAACAAAGATGCAACATATTCATCAAGAACACATGCGTCTCAGGCTTCCAATAATGCAAATATCACCATGAACGTTTTAGGTGATGGAAAAGTGCAACAGCTGATTAAACAAATGGATAATATCGATGATCAAGTGAAAGACGATGGATCATTTTCCTCGCCATCATATTGGGAGAAAGTGCACTATCGATTTGCTCGTGGTGATGCGCTGCTACATTTGGACGAGAAGACGGTATCACTGCACAATATTACCTACGTGAATGTTACGCTAACTGAGAGATGCCTTAGCACTGGCTTGGATAATGGAGAGTGAGTTGATATTAAAAAAAGATGCCTGCCTGCCTTAATTACTTATCCCTTGGCTCATTTCTTACACTCCTCTGATTAGATTAACAGTTCTGACTGCTATCGGAGAAGCTCTTTCTCAAGTGTACGGCATGGATTCAGTTATTATCAACCAATTAATGTACGGTATTAGAGGTACAAATGGATCATTGTCAACGGGATTCGTGCAATCAATGCACACCAAAGAGCGATGGGGATGGAACAAGGAACAACTGGAGGAATATGAGCCGCACTCGTTTGTGTATTGGATGGCAAGAAAAATTGGTAAGTTAACCAACGACGGGAAATAAACGAACTTATTATCCCACCAGCTAATCATTCTCATTCAACACTTTGCAGGAGTGCTCGTCATGTCAGCCATGGCATTTTTTCTTATCACATCAGTCACCAGCCTAATTGTTCGAGTTTTGACATCAAGTGGTGTGGTGCTAATGTTTCCACTATTCTCTTTGTTCAGAGAAATGGGATTACACGGAGCAGACGAGCGTATTCTTTCGCAGTCTTATCCTTGGATAGGCACAGCTCGAGCGGCGATCGGAAATCAGCGGATACATCCACAGAGCCACTTGGTTGCTGCACATTCTTTCAAAATTGTATTGTATTATGCAATGTACGAAGCTTGTCAAGCAGCATGGAGTATTGTCCTCTACAACAAAAGTATACCACAAGGCCTTCCAGTTTGGATCTTTGGGTTTTGCATGATATGGTGAGATTTATTTGTCAGGATAGTCGTGATCGCTTGCCCGACATTGTCAACTTACCTGTCTAATTTGTGTCAGGGAATACTTTTCCATGGTATTTATCCGATCTGCGCTGTCTGTACACTTCTTTCCGCGATTAGTACTGTTGTATTTTATCAGTTACCACGGTGAGATTGCTACCATCTTTCTGCGTCGTATCGCTCTGAAATAACTCACCGTCTCCATCAGCTTATTTCTATTCGGTCTATTACGGTTTCTTCGATGTGGCGTTGATACCTCTATTTTTCTTCACGATGGTAAGATTTATGTTGCATTATAGGCGAGTCAAAGATGATCATCAACTCTCACACATACTATTTAACATTTAGCATGCCATGCTGTATACAATTCTTGGCCTCGAGGCCCCAAACGCAGCTCGTGGGGTGATAAACGTCGAGTGCCCACGTGAGGTGTATAACAGACTCAGTTGGCAAGAGAACGCAGCGAGCCTTCCAGCAGAGTGGACCGTCTTCCTGCCTTTAAACTCAAGAGTTACATCATTACACGATCGTGATGCTGCAAATGGTATGGCGATTTGACGGTTGAGACGACGACGCTTGATGGAAAAACCGCTAAAGTGTACATTATAAATCTTATTCACTGCTACCCGCGTCGTCTCCTGCTCCTTTGTCGATCAGGTAGTCTGCCAAATCTGTATGACCAAAGCGCTTTGCAAAGTTCACTGCTGTCTTGCCAGTGTTATTGACCGAATTGATATTGCAACCATACTTAAGGGCGAGCTTAGCGATTTTCTTGTTCCCGTTTTGACAAGCTACGATCAGTAAGTTGTTTCCAAATTCATCTGTTGTGTCGATAGGAAACCCACGAAGCAGAGCATCTTCTACATCGCCTACTCTTCCGTGCCTCGCCAAGCTAAATACATTGAAGTCCGGCTCCTTTTTTTGCATTGCTCCATCATTCACCAAGCCATTTTGTGTTCTATTTGCTGTATAATCGGTGCTTAGGGAAGTAGCAGCTGTTGATGGTCGGGTAAAGTCATTGGTGTGACTAGAGGTAGTCAAGGGCACAGGACGAGATCCATGGTCGGCGAATCTACGATGACTTTCAGCTGCTGGCGGCAAAGGTGCGGCCTCGCTACTATCGGATGACCTAAAGCTATTGAGAGTATCTCTAGCAGTTGCAAAGGAGGAAGTACTGGCTTGGCTTCTTGAGCTCGACGCACTTGCTCTTGGGGTGTGAAAGCGATCATCAATTGATCGCTGCATTTTCCCTTCTTGAACTTTGTGAATTCGATTTACTGTTGGACTAAAGATTATTCCCGAGAGTGCAAGAGACTCGAGGATTATTTCCACATACACGAGGAGGAGAAATGGTATTACGACGTGTGGTTGTTCAATGCATGTGGACGTGTTTTGGACTTTCTGCCGAATAAACTTCTTGGCTTTCGACAAAGAAGACTCTTTTTTGATTTTTAAATCACGCACATTGCTCAAGTCGATCCATGGTCGCTTTAGTTGAAAGCGTGACTGCGGTGTTGGACCAAGCCATTCAATCTATTCTATCCATAGGCGGCGATGATAATGTAAGGCTAGTGCAGAATCTTGAGTCAATCCGGAACGAAATGTCGTCGTCTCTTTCCCTAACACAACATCAAGAGGAGTTGCTTCGTAGAGACATAATCAAGTTTGAATGCGAGGAAAGCACAGAAAAGGATGAGCTAAGTAGGCTCCAGAAGAAGCTATCAAGTATGTGTCAAGAGAGGGATGAACGCCGAATAGAGCTTCAAAATGAGGCAACCGCGTTGTCAGCTCTAGTCGATGAGAAGAGACGCAATATTATCGAGATGCAATCGCTGAAAGAGCAAGCGGTGCTAAAGGAGATGGAGTCCCAGCGAGCAAGATTCAACGTAGACATTGATGCTCTAAATGAAAAGAAAAACGAGCTCACCATGCAATACAGTGATACGAGGAATGCCTTCGCTGAGAATGAACGATGCCTTGAAGCGAGCATCTCGATATTGAAGGTGGACATGCAGAGGACTGTCCATAGCTTTGAGACGGCGGCGAAAGAAAAACAATTGGAAGTCGACACAATCACAGCTGAGATCACCCAACAAAAGAAGCATATTTCAGAATTCAAGAATACAGTCAAGATGATTAATTTGACCAACATTGCAAAGAGGGAAGACGAGAAGAAGCTGGACGAGATGAAAGCAGTAGAGAAAAAGGCTTGGTCGCTACTTGGGAAAGGTGCTACCGCCCTACAGAAGATTTGGCGTGGAAGAAAAGCTCGAAATATTGTCACTGAGTTGAAAGCTAAGAAGAGTAAGAAGGGCAAGAAGAAGAAATGATGGTGTTGCCGTCTGCTGACTCGTGGATTGATTAGAATAAAAAGACCTTTACATGTAAACAGGACTTATTACAACCTTACATCTTTATATCTAATTGCGGGCATTCCGCCTAACCATCTTCAAGAGGTTAACATAACCATCGTGGGTGCACTTGGCGTTGTCGACGCGGGTGCAACCAGCAATGATTGCGAGGGTAAACCATATCCACGACTATTCCTTGCACTGGCGCGTACTAGATAATTCTTTCCTTTCACCAATCCCGACAATGTGATTGTGCGTGAGACGGTGCCAGATGTTTGCTTGTAGAAAATTCGTGGTTCTGTTCCTCTCCAATTACTTTCGGGTACTATTTCAAATGCCTCCAAATCTGCCGTGTGGGCCTTGACAATTATAGTGTGGTCCACGCCAGTATTAGTTTTTAGAAAGGATCCCACGTGCACGACTTTATTGACACCATTGATCTGGGAACAATCAGACGCGAAACTAAGAGAATCGGCACTTTGATTGATTTGCAGGATTGAATACCCCAGCAGCTTGGCGTCGGCTGTCTCTGAGGACGATGGATACAACGCTTCGTAAAGAAGGCCAGCGCTCTGTGTTTCGTCATAGTCTTCGTGGACGATACTTTTCATCAACAATTTGCATGAACCAACCGTGAGCGGGTCACCAGGAGCAAAAGTTGACCTAAAGTCACCAACTATGGCAATAGCTTTATGACCACGAACGGTAAATGAGTCATCGATCAATCCTTTCAATTCGATGGCAGATAATGAGTCTCCCTCCGGGGGACCTAACATGCTGACTTTTCCTATTCCACTCAAACGATGCAGTTCAAGTAGTATTTTTGCTTGACTAGCTTGATGAGAAAGTGGGGCAGTCGATTCTCCATCTAAAACAATTCTAAAGTTTCCACTTGAATCGTTCTCTGGTGAATATATTTTGATGGCGAGGATGGGATACACATTAACCTGAGCATTCTTGCCAGTGGCGAACGTGTCATCTACGCGTAAGTGATCATACTCAGAGCTTGTTCTAGGGTATGTCACCTCCCAAGCCACGCCTTCCCCCATGTCATCATGATCATGTCGCGTCACTTGTGCGTCTGAAAGACCCAGCTGAGATAGCAGCGCTTCCATCTCAGTGGCAGATGTACCTACGCTGACACCACCCAGAGTTTCATCACCGTAGGTCAGATCGAATGTTCCACCAATGGAAGTGAGGGCGCCAGCAACAATGGCCTCAGTGACAATAGCGCCATCTACACAATGTGATTCATCCCGTATTGGGAGAATCATGGCTCTATGATCAACGCCTCCGACAAAAGGATCACAATCACCAGCTCCAAACGATTGACCGACTTGCAAACCGGGCCAGTCCCCGTATGCATAATTGCCTTTGAACGTTATTTTGTATTCCAATGGGAAATGTTTTCCAACAGGACCAGCAATCGATATGACATCAACTTCTCCAACACTCTCAAGGCCCTCAATCGCATTTTTCATCTGCGATGCCGAAGCAGAAACTGGGATGCAGATGGTAGATTCACCATCGAGCATCAACTGGTAGGAGCCACCGGTCACGGCACTAGAACTCGCAGTCAAAATCAAATGCTGGCCACTCGAGTACTCTCCTAAAACGACACTGCCGCAAGACATTTCGTCAGAGAAAACTTCTCTCGAGCCATAGTCGGCAGGCATTGTTCCTACCGCTGATTTGGTTACAGTGGCCACCACCACTTGCTCTTCGCTTGAGCAGCTGACACCCTCGTTATCGAGTGAGATGGAGCCAACTGGGCCAACATCGTTGAGAAAAGCAATGTCCCACTCTTTCGCGGAAGTAGCATTCGTGACCATTGTTACCTCGACATTGTTGAGCAGCTCAAACGAGTTGAATGCTTGCGTTACCTCAAAGACGCCACTTTGAAGGTCGACTGGCACTGATGTCTCGGTTTTTGATTGATAGCCGTTCCCGTAAATGAATCTCAACGACCCCATAATCTTACTTCCATCACTACACGAAATTCTTGCCTTGACACGAGCTGGTGCTCCAAAGGTGTCCGATGTCGTCCACTCAAATTTATACGACAGAATCGGGCTACCATTTGAGTGTGGCTCATTGAATTCGACTTCGGCTTGAGATTTCGTGACATCACCAAGCTGTAACAGCGGAGGACCAGGCGGAGATGACACTGACAAAACCAGGGGGTATACACCAAAAGTATTACTTGCACCAGTGCACGGACCGACACCAGCTTCATTCTCTGCACAAACCCAACTTGCATACGTTCTGCCCTGCTCCAAATCGATCACCACGGTGAAATGATCGCCGATACTGCCCTTGACGTTTTCAAAGATATTCAATGAAGCACCTGTTCCTTGCAAGTTAGATGTTCCGTGATGCCGAAGAAGGGGCACGTCGCCAGAATTGCTTAGGAAAGTTATGCGCCATGTTCTACCAAATTTTACAGAAGAAGCAGCTGATTCCACATGCACGCGACCAACCCCAGACAAAGATTGGAGTTTTGTCGTGAAATCGTCTTCTGATTCATCAACATAGATGGTGATTTTCTGAGGTATTGTCCCGAGATTCAATTCAAACGAGCCGCCAAGATTATCTTCGATACTTAATACCTCTACCACCTGCACTTCATGTGTTCCAAATGACAATTCCTCTGAGTACACAATCGTTGTATTAGTGAAGAGCGGATGAGTGCCAGTTTGCAAAGTTGTCACTTCAGCGGTTGCACCACCTAATAACAGTTGCGTCACACCGTTTGGAGGTGCAATTACTGCCTCATTCGACCATCCACTGAAGGGTACGGATGTTTCCGATGAGGCGACAGAGGATATAACCGAAGAGGTGCCAGCATACAATCGCCACTCGGATACAATGGAGTCATACACAATTCGGCGAGACTTCCCTAACAAGTCATATCGAGGCCGCCCATCATGGAAGGAGGTTTGAACATAATTTCCATCGTGAATATCAAGGCCGCTAACACTAATATATTTCACTGATTCGGTGCTTGGAGAAAAACACCACGAGGGCTGCGAGCATAGCGTCATGCCATTAATTGAAGAAAATGTTATTTTCCACGTGTATCCCTCACGTGTATTAGGTCCCTCTCTCGACACCTCCACTGAACCATTGGAGCCGAGCAGTGAATCAATTGTCATCTGCATCGATGCAGAAGATGCATCCGCACGAACAATAGCTTTATTCCTTGAGTATATAGGGGTCTTGTCAATGATACCCACAAAGCTGGGCGTAAACGAAATTGAATTTCCAATAAATGATACAACACTTAAATACTGCGTGCCTCCAAATTCATCTATGAATACTTCGATGACTTCTCCTGGTCTAAGGAACGAATCGAGGCTTCGCCCATTGGCTTCCACCAAAGTGTCGCCACCCGGTGCAATTATTGCGCTTCCGATGTAGTTGTTCATTCGATAACCTGGCACCGCCACACCACCAGTTCCTCGAATGTGGCATTCCTTGACTTCAATTTCACCAACAGAGATAGATCGAACCTCCAACATTTCTTCTCCTACTACAATCTTCTCGCCGGGATGCAACACATATGTCAAGTCTTCACCATTCGTGTCGATTCGTCTCGAACCCGGCACCACAAGGAATTGTGCTGGTTGATTTCCAACAGAAACAAGCATATTGTAATCACCTTGGTAGCCAACAGAGAGCTCGATGAATCCAGAGACTTTTGAGTCTGCTGTTGTTGACAGGGATAAGATTTCGGGAAGAGATATTTCCTCTTCAGTCCCAGTGGCAACCGCAATGTGATATTTCGACGAGGGCGAACCGTTTGCACCATGCGGTTTATCCGAAGACGAGGGAGTACCGAAATCGATACGTAAAGTATCATTGGAAATCGCTGTCATCGACGCCCAAGATAACGCATTTGGGACATCCATGGGTGTTGAAGAGACTGAGTTGAGAGGATAGAATTCATATCCGTAAGGACCGACAGCCTTTTCATTCACGGCTGCAACTCGCACGAAGTACGCATTGCCCGGTTTCAACCCAGTAATGGAATACTTGTAGTGATGGGGATCATTCGCGGCGTAAATTTTCATCCCCGAGACACTAGTGCCAACATCCTTGTTGAGTGCGAGACAGGTAACACCGCAATTTTCCGCATTGATAGATGATACGGTAAACGGCCGACCATCAACAACAATCATATGTCCAGCTGCAATTACTCCACGCGAGATCACATCTGCGTTATTAATTATGATTCGTCTTCTGAAGATGGGGTCACTGCTTGATGGATAGGATTGGGTAACAAGAGCGATGCTTGCGTCAACATCGGCCTCCTGTAGAACCATTTGTTCCAGAGGCATACCGTTACGAGTTGCGAAGGCAGGGGACGTATCATATTGCACAATGAAGCTAGAGAGCGTTACACCACCGATTTTGCCAGGACGATCCCAAGCGACTTCAAGAGAAGATGCGCTCTGTACGGTCACTTTGACATTTGATGGCACTTGAGGTGCCACAGTTGTCAACCGAATCGGACTTGGCCACGCTAGTTCTGGAATTCCTTCACCAATTCCATTGTATGCAAAGACTCTTACGTACCAGTCATGGACCGATATCAACCCTGTGAGGGTTATTGAATATGTTGCACGCCCGACCACAAATTGGCTGCTTCCTTTCGTTCTTTCGCTGACATTCACCTCGGGATCGTTGACCTCTACAGGTGATAAATCTCCCCGAAATGAAGAAAAACGAAGTGATATCAAATCGCCGGATCGAATTGTGTTCTCCACACATTCAGCGCAGCTAACTTCAATTTTCCCAACTCCATTTCGTGTGTACGAATTGAGCTTGTCTTCCACATCGAACAAAGAATCACCAATGTTAATCTCATCCGATGTCTCTCCGCCAATAGTCACCGAGAATGGGGAGGATGCGACGGTTATTTCCTGTACTTCTTGTACACTTCCAACGCTAGCGACTGCTTTGCCTCCGATGGTACATGTTGCATGGCTTACGTCACTACACTCGAATAAATACGAACTGTTCACCGACAGCCGATGAGAAGAGCGCGATGACAATTTGGAAGTAGGTTTGTGGTGCTGATCTCCCACGTTTTTGAGTGAAACAAAAGTTATGAGCCAAGTATAACCCTCTGGTGTCATGCATCCAATCGACAGTTCATCAGAGCAGTGAATTGATCTGGTCACATGAACTTTATCCACATTACATAGTGCCTCTAATGCAGACGTGACTTCTCCGGGCAAAGCATTGTACGGCAATTGATCAGTCTTCTGACCATCAAACGCAAGCGAAAACGTTCCAGAGAGATACGTCTCCTTATCAAGCAAATCTTCACTGTCTATCTTCACAGTCACTAACTGCACGTCAGAAATAACATCAACAGAGGACGAAGACAACAACACAGAGCCCGTTGGTCCATTGTTTTGGCCTCCAGTGAATGTCGGAAGTTTGTCGTATTCTATCTTGTAGTGCGATATTGGTCGTCCTCCAGTTTCAAACGGGGGGTTCCACTGCACTAAAACGGAAGATGGCGACGTAACTTCAACGAATACATCGACAGGCTCAGAAGGCGGCTGAGGAGATAATTCAATTGAACGTGGATTTGACTGAGTAAATGGACCCATACCAAATGAATTCACCGCAGCCACGCGTGTGAATATAGGAGTCCCTCCGATTAATGCAGGCACCTCAACGCGTTGAATATCAACGACAGAAACGCCAGGGTCAACATCTGCTGATAAATTTTCGCCATTTGCGGAAAGCGCAAGCAGTGGTGAAAAGGTGCTTCCCTCAATCTTTACAAACGTAACATCCCACGAGTATCCGTTACGATCAATTTTTCGAGACACATCAACCGTGCATGCTTGAGACAGTCCTTCGAGAGCTGCTTTCATGTCAGCAGAGGATGCATCGTAGGGAATGTCGGTTGTTGTTTGGATTTTGTAAAATGGCACGTAGGGCGTCTCGATCTGCTGAACTGAGATAGGGGCAATGTCATCGCTGAAAGTACCACCTAATAATTGAGCATCAAGGCATCCATTCGATCCTACATCAAGAATTTGAAGTGGGGGCACGTTGCCACGAACATTTGATCCAGTAAATGTAATTTGATATTCGACGCCAGAGCCTATACCGCCTGCGACAGGTTGAAGGACTTCCCTCTTCACCTCGACCGCATCAATCCCGAGCAATGTCTCAAGCTCGATTTTCAAGTCATTCGCTGATCCATCCCATTGCAAACATCCACCGTCTCCTCCAGCATTAGTGCTTTGCGTCGTCTCCGATTTGAAGCGAACCCGGTAACCTGAGCTAAGTTCGTTACCTGGAGTCAATGCCACATCGTACGAGCTTGACCGTATATGAAATGATTGCACTTCGTAGGTGGCATGCGCCAACGATTTTGGAGATAGGGACGCAACAACATTGGCATCCTCAATCGAACTGAGAGGTACAACTAGATCAGTAAAAGCCCGGTTTAGATCAGTGGAAACACGAAAAGTTTCTCCCAAGTCCGGATGACCGACTCTGACCAAATCGCCTCGTCGAATTCTAGTACGCATGTCTCTACTTGCTCCAAGAGCATCGACCGTACTAAGAGACACATCCCCGACACTAGGTGACTTGGCAGCACCAAGAGATGTGTCTAAAATGAAAATGGGGATTTCGTCTATGACATCTGGTGCTGAATAGAAATTAGCCACAGCCAAGGCATTGTCCTTTGAGCACAGGGACAGATGTGTGTCATCGTGTAGGTGGTAGTCTGTGAGGCAAACTCTGAATTCCATGCCACCAACTGATATATATTCACCCTTTGCCACACTTGCCGACAAGCTCGTTGTTCCCGTGGAGCGCTCCAAGACATTGTTACCATTCTGCACACGAACAGTTGTTTTTCCATCGCCCACAGCGACAGTGAAATCACCGTGGTAATCGCCAAGAGAGAGAGTGAATGTAGAATCACCTTCCCAAGGTAAAGTGTGAGCACGAGTAGTGATGCGCTGTGTTTGATGATTGGGTTGAACTCTAATTTGCGATTTGACAGTAAAGCTTGATTGTGAGCTCGTTTCAATCACATATTCTTCCACCGTTGCTCCGTTGGCTTCTGCAGATGCCTCAAAGCTGACAAGGAGTGTGGAATCGTTCAACGGTCGAATGCTCGGAGGTGACACTTTTCCGGGAATTCCTCCGGGAGCAATTGCGATGGGAAGGGAGTTCGTGGGCAGACTAACCCCTTTATTCGATATTGATGAGAGTCGAATGTAGTACGGCTTTCCTGTCGTAAGGTTCTCGATCTCGATGGATGTCATCGCTAAATCTTCGACGATAGTGACGTCGTAGTCCTCCGGCTTCACACCATCCACTGTGCGTGTGATTGTAAACCCATTCGGATTGTATCCAATCAGATTTGAAGTATCGACAGAGAATGAAGGCTGCATACCCACGTTCGAAATAAATGTCACGACCCAAAAGAAGCCGTCTTCATCGGCATTATTGATTTCTCGACGAACATCGACGTGGTTGACGTGTGGCACTCTTTCTAGCGCGTTCCGAAGCTCGGCAGCCGATGCATCATACGCGATGGGCATGGACTTAGGTCGTGCAAAGACTGGGATTGTCTCTGCATCGGGACCAGAATAAGCGCTTGCGAGTGGAAGCCTTGTTGGCGTAAACGGATTCGTCAAGTGTATGGAATATTGCTCCGTGCCAATGAGGATGGATTCACCCCGATTCAACTTCGGAGTTAAATCCACACTTGTTTCGATATAGTCCCGACCATTCTTCGCCTTGACAGTATCCAGCACAATGCCGTGAAAGGTATCCAACGCACCGAAATATAATTGGAACGTCCCTCCAATCAACCCAAGACCACTTGTTGAGAACTCCACAACTTCTTGTTCTCCAAAGAAGGAGAATGAATGGCCGCTTGCAGCATCACTTTTTGAGAACCACTCGATTTTGTACGCAGCTATGTTGGGATCGTTGTTACTCGCATCGCTTGACCATGACACATTCAAAGTGTGCTTGTCTTTTACACTGACTGACACGTGAGATGGAGCAAGCGGAAACCCTCGAGGCATAACGTTCGATGGAAACGTTGCGACAGACTTGCCTGTGCCAATCTCCCCATTTGTTGACGACACACGGACGTAGTAAGATCGGCCATTGCCAAGTTCTATCACGAATGTTGCGCCCATGAGCTCTAAATTCGCCCCTGCTCCACCATCTTTGTCAAGCATGTTCGACGCAGACAGTACCCGTAGATGCCTGTTCTCAACATTTATTGTACTCGACGTTGCGGATAGAATAGTAAAGAGGTAGGACTTGCTATCGTCAACAAAGTTAACCATGATTTTTCGTTGCGGGATCAAAAGACTGGCGGTCAAATCGTCGCCGCTGTATGTAAAAGAATTTGTTGATATGTCAAAGTCGGTGACGCACGAGCTGCATACTAGAGATGAAGCATCGACCTCTGCAAATCCCAACGGGGATCCGTCTCCCAATTGAGACGAATCAAACGTCGACGACGAGTCCCACTCGATCAAAAATGAGGTGAGGGGCGAACCGCCATCGTAAAATGATGGACCGATGTGTACCTTGAGAGATGATGGAGAGTGAATAGACAGAAATGGTGGCATTTCCTCATTGTACAGCGATGTTGGACCATCAGGTCGCTGAAGGGCCGGAGCAGAAAATGTCGGCGCTGTCTCCCTCCTCGGTCCAAATCCCACCTGATTACGGGAGGACACACGGACAAATATGTTCATGCCAGGGACGAGATGTTTGATGATGTGATGCATGGCACCGTCCACGACGAGCTCATTTGCGTATTCAATAATCTCAAATCCATACGCAGAGTTCGCCGGCATTTCGCCATCACTGATCTTGGAAATAGATACGTCGCCATTTACCATGTCATTGTCGAAGACTCTGTTCTCTACAAGCGACATTTCCAAATTTCCAATCTCAGAAAGGAAAGTGATCTGCCAAGTTAGAGGCTCTGGAGAGATGACGACTACTTCGCCTACATTCGGGATATTTTCCAAAATCGTTTTGAGCATGTCTAAAGACGTGTTGATTGGTATGAATGCGGATGAGAAGCTTCCACTCATTGCTGACATGGAGGATGTTGACGTGTCAACTTGAATCTGAAAGGTCCCTGAAAGCAGGCTCAGTGCTTCCAATCCTTCTACACCGGTTGCAGTCTGAATTTTGATCTCAAATTCGGTTGGGAGATATTCAGACCATGCTTTTCTACTCCATTCCACCAGATACGACGATACTGCATCGCCTCCATCTCCAACAAGATCAGGTCTATCATTACTGTCATCCACTCTCGGTGGTTGCCACGAAACTAACAACGACGTTCCGATTACTGCACTGTCACTCAAGTTGCTTACAGGGTGGAAAATCTCGAGTTGGCTCGGACTCAGGCTTGAGAGGATGGGCTCAAATGGTGGGTCTGGCTTTGTCATCGGCCTCACAGGCTTACTGCTTGTCTTAGCACCATATCCTGCACTATTGTGCGCCGATACACGTACGTAGTATTGAGTTCCCATAGTGAGAGACTCTAGCACCAACTCTCCAAATGCATTCTGTTCGCCCTCATCAGAGTACTGTGCAGAGATTACGGATGACCACAGTGTATCCACTGCGTCGTCATCAGTGGACGGCAGAAATGCAGAAGATGTTGACCACTCGATGAGGAATTCGTCGGTAGGCACTCCACTGCTTTTCCCATTCGTACCAATAAGAGGAGACGCAAATGTAACAAGGATAGAATCTTTCGAGAATCGATTGTCATTCGAAACATTTGGGTATGTCCCAACCACAAACTCTGGACGTGGTGGAACTGAACGAGCGACGATCTTGAAATCACCAGCATCAAGCTCGTCACATTGAACGCTCGCACTGCCGCAGGTGGGCACTGCATGACATGATCGTTCACGATAGTCCTGTAGAGTGAAGAAGTTATCGTCGTGGATTAAACCGGAGGGATCGAAATCGCTGTACCAGCTTGGTCCACCCTCTCCCTGATCATTGACTGGTACGATGATGATTTTGTAAGTTGCCCCTGGGATTAAATTCTGCTCCGTAACAGAATATCGCTTGCTCTCGTCAATGACAGCGACTACTTGCGACACCACCATGTCAGAGCTTTCTGCGTTGATGACCTCGTAAAAGTCTACTCTGTAGGACGATGGAAGTTGGCCATGACTTGGATACACGCCATCCCATTCTACCTTCAGGGATGACGATGAGGTTGGAATAGAGTAGACACGACAATTTTGTGCGATCCCGGGTTGCGATCTTGCGGTTTCCGTCCTTGCAATGGCGGGCATGTATGGTCCAACACCCTTTGCATTAACGCCCGCGATCTTGACGTAATACTTTTGACCGGGCATAACAGAGCGAGAATCCATAGCAGTCGAAACTTGCACCAGGACTTCACTTGAGATATCTTCTCCATTCGAAACAAATGGAACATTACAGTCGCCAACGGACGCAAAGGGTGACGATGGCTCAGAAATGATCAGTAGCTCTTCAACTGGATTTCCAAACGTCGATGAAAACCCCCGGCCAATAAAAGTCACCTGATATTCATACCCAATGACGCGAGTCTCATCGGAATCACTGCCTTCGTAAGGCTCCGTCAGAGTCACTCTGTTCACAATGATCGACTCGTCAAATGGACTATCATCAAAATTTTGATTAATGTGTGATCGTAAGCTCTCCGCCGAGTTGCTCGTGTCGGACAGATCAAAACAAGTACTTGGCACCGTGGTGAAATATGCCTGGACAGTTACTGGTTTGCTTTGAGTGTTTGATGTAGGTGCAATATAGCCGGAGGATATGCCGATGGATACGGGCCAGTTGTCAATTTCGGACACAAGATAAACATTACTCTGTATGCGAATCAAATCGTCGACAGCGATTGGAGAGCCGAGCGGGAGAGCATCAGAGGGAGAGATCTTCACTACCTTGGAACCATGCTGTGGTGGAACCACCACGATCGACTTGCTTTGAGACCCAACGTAAGCGATTCGGACAGCACCAGTATCAAAGAGGTTTTCACCTGAGGGTGTAGTAGATTGAGGATACATTATGGAGATTGATTGAACCTCCGCGCCGATATCAATCGCACAAGTACCTTCATCATTCACATTCGATGGGCAGCAAATCTTTGGACTTCCGTCACCTACCACGGCCGGAAGGTCATACGTCTTGGCATTTGAGAAAGAAGGATTCTTATCCCAAATAACTCTGTACGCAGTGATTTCATCTGGAGCAGTGGGAGGTGTTGGGCCACCGTCGCATCCGATAGGTAGGATGTCAAATCCATTGACATCAAATTCCGACGCCGACCAAGCCAAATGTAGTCGGTCGGCGGTATCAGTAACTGTAAGAGATACGTCTGTGAGGAAACCGGGTAGCATGCCGGTAGGAATCGCTTGCGGGGGTTGAGAGGACACGGCATTGGAGTATCCCTCGCCGTAGGCAGACACTCGGACGTAGTACTTTTGACCCTCATCCAGGCCAGTAATACGAAACTTTGTCTCTTCTGATACTGGTACAACCTCGGATCGTGCGAGTGGCCCGTCATCGCTGTTGTAGTGGTTTGACGGCGACACAATGCCGCTTGTCATGGACTTGTCAGTGTCCCATTCAACTAGGTACTTTGTAATGGCCTTCCCTCCATCGAAGAGCGGCGGATCCCACTTTACCCCGAGCTCACTACGAGAGACGACGAAGAGTGTGACATTGGCCGGTCCTGATGGCCGAGTGACCTTCGGCTTGATCTTACGGGGAGTGACGCTGCCGCCGCCGCTATCGTTCCACCGCCAAATAGCTGACGCCACACCGGGCAGGAGTAGGAAGAGTATCAACACCAAAACCGCACTAGGCCGTCGACGCATCTCTTCGTACTGCTGCTTGTAAAAAAAATGAGTTGTGTGATTTTAAACCGTCATTGTTCGACCCGCCAAAATACATAGCCAAAGTGGTAACCCTCGTCATATATTATATTCATCTCCTACCATAATCATTGCCTTGTCTGGATTGATACACCCCAAATGAACGAGACCAACATAACCCACACATATTCCAAGGTAGGCTATCATGCCGCCCGCCGCCAATTGCGGCATCAACGCAATGGTAGCGTTCAAAGCGTGTAAAATAATAGAAACTGACTTGAATATAAACTCCATAATCGTCGTTAGGATCCACCACAATAATTGCAACAACATTGATGACGTTGACTCATTAATCTTAGACGAAACGTCCAATGATGATGGCACCAAGAAATAATCATCTATCAAGTGTATGCATAAGGATATCAAGGGTCCCATCAATGGTAACAACATCACAGACAATGAAGCTATGATGAGGACATTTCCTATTGTGAATGGCGATCGCATTGTTGTTACTTTGAGCACCATCGTCGTCGTCCGGGTCGTGCCGTCTCGTCGATAACAAGCAACAAAAGAACCCAAACGCCCCACTCGTTCCCGCATTTCTTCCATACCTCTACTTGCACCTCCACCCATGAACCGGACGTCGCTGCGTTGTTGTCATCCTCATCGTCGTCATATCCTCCCAATCATCGTACTAGTCTCCGCGAGATCGTCAATCTCATTTCACCTGTCTGCTGTAACACCGCGGCGAATCCGCATGATCATGCATCAAGTTGTTGTCGACAACACGTTGGATGTCAAAGACGAGGACATAAGAAATAATCCCCGAAGGTTACGCAAGCGCATTAAGAAGCGTGAAGCATTATTACGACGAGCCGCTCGACTCAATGGTGAAGCATCTTCGTCATCATCCGTCTTCGTCGGTTCACACAAGTGGTTGGGTGGGGCAGTCGATCCATCCACTGGAGACATATATGGCGTACCGTCACATTCTCACTCAATTATTCGCATCGCTCCTCCTTCGGCAACGTCATCAATGTCATCAATGTCATCCGAAATTATTGATCAAGCTAGCATATCCACTTTGCCGCTACCCTATGAATATCGGATGGGAAGATTTAAGTGGCTGCGAGGTATAATACGTAATGGTTTTTTGTATGGAATTCCGTGCTGGAGTACAGGAGGTGTACTTCGTATGACATTGGCAACGGGTGCTATCGACATTTTACCAATTGCCACCTCAAAGGATCAATCTGATGATACACAATGTTTCGAAGGAGATGAAGCCGCCGCCGACGACGACGAAAACGACGATAATGGGAGCAACAGATGGCAGTGGCATGGAGGCGCCGTAGCCGAATCATCCTCATCCTCATCAGCCATTTATTGTCCGCCAAGCAATGCAAACAGAGTCCTTAAGATTCAACTTGACAATGATGAGGTTGCTGAAGAGATCGGACCAGATCTATCACAATACGGTGGACAGAATCGATGGTATGGAGGAATAAAAGGTTTAGATGGATGCGTGTATGCTCCACCATACGCCGCCACGGGTGTGCTTCGGATTGACCCCCGCATTGACAAAGTCGACGTGATAGGTGATTTCCCCAAGGGAGGCTTTAAGTGGCATGGAGGACTACTCTCAAAAACTGGGATGATATACGCGTTCCCATGCCACGCAGACGAGGTTCTATGCATTGACACGAATATACGATCAAAGGCTGCAACAACAAGAGAGGACGAGTCGTGGCGAATTAGTACCATTCCAATACATCGACATGATGGTGATACCGACGAATCAGCTTGCAAACCGAAAAAGTATTGGGGACAGTACAAATGGCTTGGAGGTTCGTACGGCGCTGACGGTTGCCTATATGGCATGCCGTCAGATTCAACCTCAATACTGCGAATAGACCCGATTACGAATAAGGCAACAACATTCGGTACTGTTCCTGATTGCATAAACAAATGGCAAGGTGGGGTGCTGAGTAATGTTGACAATTGCTTCTATGCGGTGCCTGCCAACATGGATTGTGTCTTGCGCGTGAATACTGACTTGTCATCGTCATCGTACTTACAAATTGATTACGTTGGCAAAGGAAACTTGACTGATGTCGATGATAAATTTCAGGGTGGCTTTGTTGGACGGGATGGTAGGATTTATGCCATACCGGAGAGTAGCGAACGAGTTATGGTGATTACACCAGGGGAATCACCGTCGATTGCCCTCCTGTGAAAATCCTATGTTATCAGATATCACATATTGGACTGAGAAATAGTAATCTATTGCTTACAAATCTCTAATAATAATCTAGCATGCCTACACTTGTCAAACTACCGTTACGACATCTAACTTCAAGCACTCTCGATAATTTGGTTCAACGTGGTCGATGGTGTCATCGCACGCATTGCTTTTTCGTGATCAAACATATAGTATCCACCCAGGTCAACTGGTTCGCCTTGACTGCTTTTCATCTCTTCCACGATTTTACTACGATTACTCGAGAGCTTTTCATACAGGGGCTTAAACGCGTTATCTTCTTCAGCGAGGAATTCTGCCCAGTATAGAGCGATGTAAAAGTTGGTCGCCCTGTTATCAATCTCCTTCACTCGACGCGATGGACTCTTGCGATTGATGAGAATTTTCCCAACAGCCTGATTCAAGCACTTAGCCAACAGAGCTGCCTTTGGATTGTCACTGATTTTACCCAGCTGTTCAAACGCAACCGCAGTGGCTAAATACTCTCCAAGACTATCCCAACGAAGATGACCCTCCTTAACAAATTGTTGTACATGCTTGGGGGCCGATCCACCGGCACCAGTCTCAAAAAGGCCACCACCGGCCAGTAAGGGAACGATTGAGAGCATTTTTGCACTTGTGCCCAATTCAAGGATCGGGAAAAGGTCCGTGAGATAATCACGCAAGACATTGCCAGTGACGGATATCGTGTCCTTGCCAACCGTACACCTCTCCATTGAAACTCGAATAGCATCTACTGGCTTCATAATCGACAGGTCGGTACCACTCAGGTCGTAATCTTTAAGATATGTGTTCACCTTATCAATCAACGATGCATCATGTGCACGACGCTTGTCAAGCCAGAAAATCGTCCTCGATCCGGTTGCCTTAGCGCGTTCGACAGCAAGTCTTACCCAATCTTTAATAGCGGCATCTTTAGTTTGACACATTCGCCAGATATCACCGGTGTCTACCTTGTGTTGAAAGTAAATCTCATTGGAGTTCAAATCACGTACAGTGACAACTCCTGGAGCTGGGATTTCAAACGTCTTATCATGTGAACCGTATTCCTCAGCCTTTTGTGCCATTAGCCCCACGTTGGCGACATTGCCCATCGTTGCAACATCAAATTGACCGTTTACTTTGCAGTACGAAATCACTTCCTGGTACATGGTGGCATAGCAGCGATCGGGGATCAAGCATTTCGTGTCCTCTAGCTCATTGTCCTTGTTCCACATCTGGCCTGAATCCCTTACAACGACAGGCATGCTTGCATCAATGATGATATCAGAGGGAACGTGAAGATTGGTAATTCCCTTGTCAGAGTTTACCATGGCTAGCCACGGGCGTTCTTCGTAGCACTGATCGATAGCATTTCGAATCTCCTTCGCATTTTCGGCAGGTAGCTTACTGTCCACTGCATCCAGTACCGCCCCAAAGCCTAAATTTGGATTTGCTCCAATCTCCTCCAACAACGGTCCATATTTGTTGAAGACATCCTTGAAATAGACTTTGACACAATGACCAAACATAATTGGGTCCGAGACCTTCATCATAGTTGCCTTGAGATGCAAACTAAGAAGAATATCAGCCTCCTTGGCCTCAGTAATTTCTCTCTCGTAAAACGCACACAATTCCTTCACATTCATTGTGGCCGCATCGATAACTTCTCCTGCTTGTAGTTTGGTACTCTCCTTCAACACGGTAACAACACCATTCTCATGAGAAATATGTTCAATTATTACATTGGTAGCATCCTTCATCGTGGTACTTTGCTCACTCGAGAAGAAATCTCCATCATCCATATGCGCGACATGTGTCCGTGATGCCTTACTCCAAATTCCCATCTTATGTGGATTCTTCTGTGCATATGCCTTAACTGGTGCAGCCACACGTCTATCCGAGTTTCCCTCACGTAGTACAGGATTCACGGCACTCCCAAGTACTGTGGCATATCTGGCTCGGATAGACTTCTCATCGTCAGTCTTGGCTTCATGGGGGAAGATGGGGACATCATACCCTTTTAACCGGAGTTCGGCAATGCATGCATCAAGTTGTGGAATGGAGGCACTGACATTCGGTAGTTTGACAACAATCGCATCTGGGGTTTTGCATACGTCACCAAGATAGGATAGGTTGTCTGCGACACGTTGCTCCGGCTTGAGATACTCTGGGAATGTCGCGAGGATTCTGCCAGCAACGGAAATATCACACGGGACAACATCTATCTGTGCCATCTTACCAAATTTGGAAAGTACAGGGAATAAACTAAAAGTTGCCAATGCTGGCGCTTCATCTGTCTCAGTATAGATGAGTTTCCCCGTCACGCCTGGAATTGGCGTGTGTGGGTGATTCGACGTCGGTGGCTCAGGCAGACCCACTTCGCTGCTCATCAAACGAGTTGTCGTGCTGGTGAATTTAGCATTGATGGTCGTCCGGCCATCGCGGGGATCAGCAAACGCCGTGGATAATCTACGATTGGCAATGACGAAGGAGCCATGGTCGAATCCAGCGGATAGAGATGCTGCAATTGTGCGAGGAGGAATGCGCGAGGCAGTGCCACGGGCGACTCTCGACAAATACGACATGATAAACAATACGATTATGCCGACGTTGATGTTTTTCTCTTCTCTTCAACTCCCTTCTTGACTTTTTCGTTGTCATTTGAGCTCAACACAATGACCCCCGAGGTCGAACCGACTAGATTATCCTCTCCTACAATGAACGTCTCCTACCACCACCAGCGTTCTCCCCTCCCCTCCGTGGATGGCGACACATATTACGATGCACAGTTAGCTGACGATGACGCAATCTACGATGATCAAAATGCCTCAGACATACTCAAGCTAATCCTGTATGATTTGAATTCGGCAATTGCGCCACGAGACTTGCGTCTAATGGCCATCCAGGCTGCAATGGATGAGTTTGATCATGATGATGAGGTATTGCATGACGAAGAGTTAGAGTTACGTGCTGATCATATACTATTGCAGAAGCTAACGTACGCACTGTCAATCGACCCAAAGGGGATTGAGGTGGGACATATCTGTTCAGCGTTGGAGTGTGTCTATCGTGGAGGACGGGCACGGCTGGCACAAAGCTTTCATGAAATATGTGATGTACTGTTGCCGTTATTTGTGGATATGATCCGACCTCCACCGGGTTATAATCCTGCAAATATATTGCTGCAACGTAAGTCAATGAATGAGAATACTGGTGAAGGAGGAGGGGTAGATACTTCGAATGACATGAATAATGATATGAAGTTAGACATGATACAGGAGAATTATTCCGAGGAGAAACTTCATTATGGGGTTGATGATGACGAATCTGCCGAGTCAGTCGCGATACCATTAGCCCCGAGCGAGTACTTCGAAAATACGAACAGACGACCAGCAGGAAGAACAGACGGACTGGGTGATAGTGTATCGATTCCACCAGGAACGGGTGACTACCTCGCTGAATTGAAACGTAGGATTTCTGGCGACGAAGGTGGTGGGGACATTGCCATCTCGACCCACGAATTATTCCAACAGAGAAACAACTCGACTACTACTGTTGCTATCGCTAATGAATATCAGCGTGACTGGCAGAACGACATGAGCTCAATCGTCCCATCACTGTCTTCTATCAATGCAAGTGATCAACAACATACACTTATTCTGCATCAAATGAATAATCACCCTAACATTGCAACTGAGGCCGGACCAGATGTAACCGAGATGAACGCAATGATTCTGATGGAACTTGAGGACGCGAAGAAGGCAATGTCAAATGTCACCGATTCGGGTCAACCAGACCTTGGTAGCCACAATGTCGGTAACTACCTTACGTCCGCGCCACTGGCGACGACGGACCATTATGACAATGTGGGATCAGAGTATCAAGGAGTAGAGGAAGATGATGGAGCTATGGCCCTTCGTGGAGGGGGGGAAGACGAAGAAGGCGACAATGAAGACGATTATGATGACGTAATGCCAATGACATTCGATCATTTAAAATTCCAAGATGAAGATGATCTCCACGACTCACAGGACAATCCTTTCTCAAACTCGTCGTCCTTCAGCACTTCATTCAGGAGTCATGGAGATGGCAGCCGCAGCAGTTTTGGCGCCACAAGTCTCAGGATGAATAAGGGAGTTGGCGAAGAGCAGCAGGGCAACGCATACGATGCATCATCTTACGTCAGTGAAGAGAACTCTAATTTAGACAACCAATACGAGAGTGAAGGAGACAAAATGAGCGCACAGAACCCTTTCTTCTCGGAATCATCACCATACAGAAACATAGACTACGATGATGGCGGCAGTAGCGTTTACAGTGGAAGCATGCATGGTGTCGGCTACGGTAATGACTATAGAGTGCTTGAGAAGGATGAGGAAAGTATCAGTCGCTTCCCAAAAAAGGATAATTTCAATGAACGTGGTGGTAGAAACGGTGACGACTCTCAATATGAATATGAAGAGAGTGTAACAGACAGTCAAGTTGAAGACAGTGGGAGCACACGGAATCCATTCTTGGAATCATCTTGTTACAGAGACATAGACTATGCCAGCAGCGTTTACAGCGAAAGTATACATGATGGCGGGTACGGTAGTGAACACGGCATGCGTGAGAGGGATGAGGACAGTATCAGTCGCTTCCCAAAGATGGATAATTTCAATGAACTTGGTAGAAATGGTATTGACTCTCAATATGAAGAGATTGTTACTGACAGTCATGTCGCCCCTGAGTTTGACGAATACGGTGGGTATACTCCACCTTCCATATACGGCTACGATGATGAGACTTATGTCGATGCTGATGGTAGATCAGAGTATCAAGAAGGATTGAGAGGGCAATATGCCGAAGATACAAAGCAGGATATTTACGCAACTAGTGATGTCCGTGAACAATATTATTCCGACGCTTACGAAGAAGAAAAACAGCAGCAGGACGACGCAAATCTTCGTGATGCGGACGAGGATATATTTAACTTTCAAGAACCGAAAATGTTTACGACGGATTACTTCAATTATTCTGACCCGATTGAGTCTATAGTATGTCCTCTCGCTGTTAGGAAAGTACTAAAGACGCTTCGTTACTTCTCACGCGTGTTGTCAGCGATGGAACCAATGGCTCAGCAACAAGGATTAGTTGACGCATGCTTATATCACATGACAAAGAAACCTCTCACGGTCGATTACGATGATGAAATCGCCTCGAGAGTGGATGCAATCGCCGTCATGGTAAACTTGGCGTGTGCTGAAGAGAATAAGATTATGTTAGTGTACCATCCTGGGCTCTTGGACGTGGTCATCAACATCTCAAACCACGATCCGATTGACGAAGCACGGGAGCATGCAGCTATAGTATTGATGAATTTGGTAAGAGAACAACATCGGAAATCATTGACACATGGTCCAATTTTTTTTTCCTAACTCACTCGCCCCCTCCATAATTTCACGTCACACAAGGCATATGCCGAAGAGAACAAGGTTCACATGGTAAATCAGGATCATCTCCTTGATACACTTGTTCACTTGCTATCAGATGTTTCACCTTTTACAAGAAGATATGCTTCTGCGGCACTATTCACTTTGGCCTGTACGTACGCTAACACCTCTGTCATGGCCAGACACTGCAATGGAGGTATCCTCGAGGCGCTTCGCAAGGTGCTACTAAATGATCCGATCGATGAGGCACGAGTCAATGCTGCCGAGGCTTTATTTAACATGGCTCGCAATTCGTCGTCTGGAGATGAAACGGTCGAAAGTATGGGCCATCACCCAAGACTATTGGCTTCATTATCACACTCGGTATTAACCGATTACAGTGCAGATGTTCGTGCTTACTCTGCTCGTGCCTTGGAATGGCTTTCTGCTGATATTCACCACCCAATGGCATGTCATCGTATCCTCCTCAAGGCCCTCACATTGGCTTCTCAATGGACAAAGACTACCTGCATTGCTGAAGCATTGAAGATGCAAGCGTCGTTGAGTGAGAATAGGAAACCTATGGTCGAACATCCAGGTTTATTAGATGCACTTGCGACTCTCTCTTTATTGCCTGGCGTTACCGATTATGAAGTTAAATCATGTGCTATTTCAGCAATAGAACGGTTGTCGAAGGAGGCATCGACACGGCATATTATGGTACGCAATAGTGGGATAATGACTGCTTTAACTACTGCTACATTTGCGAAAGATGACGCTCAAGACGATGAACCTGAGGAGGGGACACCCACTGCTCTCCTAATGAAGACGGCTCTAAAAAATCTGGTGAAAGAAATGTGACGGATTAATGAAAATTAAGGAGTAATCCACCCTTCCCTGCTTAGAAAATTTTGTACACTACGAGAGTTTCATCTTGCTTCAGCTGAATGTACCATTGATCTTGAATGTACAGAAATTCACTTTGGACCTTTGTTTGATAGAAGGATTCTTCCTCCCTGCTACGAGATCGTAGTCGGGGGATGATTCGTCTCACGCCATGTTTCATTGTCTCAACCCCTTCTCGTACATGGTCAAGCTTTTGCTGTTGAATGGAGGTCATGAGACGTGTCATATCCTTACGATTGATGTCTACAGCGGCCTTGAGGTCACGACGGGAGTAGCCTACCTCCCGGAGCATAGTTTCCCTTACATGTGAAGGGATCTTAAGTTCATGCTTGGTCCGGCGTATGCCTATTGAGCCTTCCTCATACTTTTCTAGGTCTACCATTATCATATGCTTAGGATCATACGACCATCCGATGCTGATGGGCGGCCCTGAGGAAGTGGATGGGCTGTCCCCTAGTATACAGTTATAATGTCTAAATTCGACAGTGCCAAATCTAAGATTGCGCTCTTTAACGGATCGAAGTGATGGTCCTCCTGCTGCATCTTCTGATGATGACATGTGAGGGGACGATGTTCTTGCAATTGATTCGGGGGAATACGGCGTTCTTGAAATAGACTCGAGTTGCGTCCTGACCTTCATACATCCCCGTATGCGACGACCACCGAGGGATGGTCGTCTTGTAAAAGAATAATCAAGGTCTACCGACCGATTCGACACATCCACATCCACGGTCCGATCGCTGATGTCAAGATTGTAGACTCGCTTCTCGAACGAAGCCCCCTCGTCGATACTTTTTCTCCTCGGTAACATGGATACTTGCATCATGTTGCCAAATAATAATAATAACAACACCAGAGGCACCAACAACGTGGGATAACACGTTCGTACGTCTCTTTATTCTTTTTTGCAATGAGAATATTATTTTGTGGCGGCGGTCGGTACGATAATATTCTTTCATGATGATCGTGCGAAAGTTAAACATCTCATTTCACTGATTCCTTCGTAGGATAGGCACAATGAGGCCCAGAGTCATTCCCAAAGAGAGAGTCATTGTAAATACTTATGCAGGTATGATAAATGACCACATTCCTACTCCTACCTAGGTACCTACTTACTACGAGTCGGGTAACAACTTGTTTTTTCTCTCCTAGCTACTTCCTAGCTACTTCCTAGCTACTTCCGAGCTTATCGTCGTGTTGGTCGCCATGGTA
>Ga0247832_1002324_pt1 | contig 29608 bp, 33 predicted proteins | sample LaCruzMarch2015__10_FD_192407 | JGI IMG/M metagenome (GOLD analysis project Ga0247832, IMG submission 192407) | Freshwater microbial communities from meromictic Lake La Cruz, Castile-La Mancha, Spain - LaCruzMarch2015_4m | ecosystem: Environmental > Aquatic > Freshwater > Lake | place: Spain... | reverse complement strand
TCACTCTCAGAAATGCCGGCAGGTGGTGGATGCATCTCGGGCAGTCTCTGCCTGAGATCCAAGCTGTTTTCAGAGGTCTGTCAAGAGCGGAACTGCCCCGGAGCTTTCTCCCCCCCTGAACAGTTACACAAAAGCAGGCAAACGCTGGGCTATCACCAGGGGCAATGCCGGCTCCCGCTACTTTGATGATTACAGCTCACTGGCAAACCTCAGCCAACTCAATTGGCAGGCCATTCAGGCCTGGCAATGGAACCAATCGGACATCAAGGAGGCCAAGCAATCCGAGTTTTTAGTGGAAGAGCAAGTCCCCTGGGCACTGGTTCGTCGCATCGGCGTTCACAGCGAAACAGTTCGAGCCATTGTTGAACAATTCCTCACGACCACTGGACAGAAGCCACCCATCGAAATTAAACCGGAGTGGTACTACTGAGCAGGAGGGCAACGATCATGATTCGCCCCTCTAGCGGCGACATTCTAGCTGCACCTGTCGAAGCCCTGGTGAACACAGTCAACTGTGTTGGCGTGATGGGAAGGGGTATCGCGCTGCAGTTCAAAAACGCTTTCCCTGATAATTACAAGCAATACGCCCAAGCCTGCAAGCGTGAGGAAGTGCGGCCAGGCCGCATGTTCATTACCAGCACCGGCCTCCTGCAGGGTCCTCGTTATATCATCAATTTCCCCACCAAGCGGCACTGGCGAGGGAAAAGCCGGCTCGAAGATATTGAAACCGGGCTTGTCGATTTGATTCGCGTCATCGAGGAACTGGGCATAACCAGTATCGCGATCCCCCCCCCCCTTGGCTGTGGTCTTGGAAGACTTTCTTGGTCAATAGTCAGTTCCCAGATTAATGCGGCCTTGGCGCCACTTCAATCCGTACAAATTCACCTCTATGCACCAGACTCCGCTGATGTATTGAAGCCCATTGCTAAAGCCAGTGCCCCACCACCCATGACTCCAGGCCGGGCTGCTTTGGTTGGCTTGATGGATCGCTATCTCGCGGGCCTTCTCGATACATTTGTATCTCTTCTTGAAGTTCATAAACTCATGTACTTCCTGCAAGTGGCCAACGAGCCGCTCAGGCTTCGCTACACCAAGGCCCCCTATGGGCCCTATGCCGAAAATCTGCGCCATGTCTTCCAAGCCATTGAGGGCCATTTCATCAAGGGCTACGGCGATGGAGGCGATGATCCCTCCAAGCGCCTAGCAATCGTTGCCGGTGCTGAGAAACAAGCCTTGCATTTTCTCGCCGACCATCCAGACACCCATGCTCGTTTTCGGCGCGTCTCTGATCTCGTCTCCGGCTTCGAAAGCCCCTTTGGCCTGGAACTGCTCGCCACCGTCCACTGGCTCCACAAGCAGGAACAACCCTCTTCAATCAGCGAGCTGGTGCAGTTCTTCCATGCCTGGAGTCCTCGCAAACAGCAGTTTTCGCCCCGCCAGATCCAGATCGCCAGTGCCGTTCTGGCTGATCAGGGCTGGGTTGATCCACTGGCGGAATCGACAACCTTCACAGCCGAGCCACTGGCCTGATGCAGGAGCTGCGCCGAGCTGGCCGGATCGAGCGGACCGGCTCGCTTGAAGCCGCACGGTGGATCCTGAGCCCTGTTCCCAAGGGCTTTACTAAGACCCCCTCCACAGCAGACCCTTAGCAAACAACTTAGTAAAGCTTGCTAGTAGAGCCCAGCCGCCAAATACCAGCCCCCACCAGTCTGCCCCCATTGCTCGCCCCGATCCCCCAAACTGAGCCAAGGCCCACCATTCTCCCGGCCCCATGCCCACCGACACCAGCGCCGCCTATTTCCAACTCCGTGCATCCAGCGAAGATTCTGGAAGTACGAAAGGCGCAATCACCTGCGAAGATCTCAAACGGTTTCAGATTACCATTCCCCCAGCCCTAGAACAGCAGGAGCTTTTGAAGCACGTTCATACCGAAATTCTGTCGCTAAGCACCGCTCTCAAGCGCCTCGAACGAGAGATCACACTCCTCGGCGAATATCGGACCCGCTTGATCGCCGATGTGGTCACCGGCAAGCTCGATGTGCGGGAGGTGGCGGCGGGGTTGTCGGAGGAGGAACTTGCAGCCGATGTCTCTCCAGAGCCCTACGATCCAGATGACTGCGTGGTCTCCCCCGAGGACGACTCCTTCAACAGCGAGGAGGAATGAAATGGCAGCCACCAACCTTCCTCCCTTCCTTCGGCGCATCGATCTTCAGTCCGTTCTTTCCTTCGGGCCAGACAATTCTGGCCTTGAGCTACGCCCGCTCAATCTCCTGATTGGCCCCAACGGCTCCGGCAAGTCGAACTTTATCGAAGCAATCGCCCTCATGCGAGCAGGGGCGGACTCCCGCGACAACTATCGCGATGTGACCCGCAAAGGTGGCGGCGTAGCCGAATGGATCTGGAAAGGATCGGCCGATGCTGTTGCCAGCATCGACTGGATGCTGAGCTACCCCCATGGCCCCCAGCCCCTGCGGCATCGCCTCGCCTTCCGCGCAGCCAATCAGGGATTCGCGCTGGAGGATGAACGCCTGGAAAATGCCGTGGCGCGACACGGCCAGCCCAATCCCTATTTCTATTACCGCTATCAGCAGGGCCGCCCTGTACTGAACTTCCGCGATCAGGAGCAGCGGCAACTCGCGCACGACAGCCTGGAACCCGATCGCTCGATCCTTGCCCAGCGGCGCGACCCAGACAGCTATCCCGAGCTGGCTTGGGTGGCCCGCAACTACGAACGTATCCGTCTCTATCGCGAATGGACCTTCGGCCGCCATGCCGTGTTCCGCGAGCCGCAAAAAGCTGATCTACAAGACGATATCTTGGAGGAGGATTTCTCCAATCTTGGCCTGTTTCTTAATCGCCTCAAAACGCTTCATCCTGGTGGCGCCCGCGCCATCCTTGATGGCTTGGCCGATCTCTACGACGGGATCAGCGATTTCAATGTGCGAATCAAAGGGGGCACGGTTCAAGTCTTCTTTCACGAAGGCGAATTCGTGATCCCCGCCACCCGCCTCTCCGATGGCACCCTGCGCTATCTCTGCCTCTTGGCCATCCTCTGCGATCCCAAACCTCCGCCGCTGATCTGCATCGAAGAGCCCGAACTCGGACTGCATCCCGATGTGCTGCCCAAACTAGCCGATCATCTGCTGGCAGCCTCACAGCGCACCCAGCTGATCGTCACCACCCATTCCGATGTGCTGGTAGACGCCATGAGCGAGCACCCCGAGGCGGTGGTGGTCTGCGAGAAGCACAACGGCGCCACAGAGATGAACCGCTTATCTGCCGAGGAGCTGAAGGTGTGGCTGGACAAGTACCGGCTGGGTGAACTCTGGATCCGCGGCGAGTTGGGAGGCACCCGCTGGTGAATGCTCATCTCTCCATCGAGGGTGGGGGAAACTCCAAGGAGGAGAAGATACGCTGTCGCCAAGCCTTCACCAGCCTCCTCACAAGCCAGGGATTGTCTGGTCGCCTGCCACGCCTCACCGCCTGCGGCGGACGCGGTTCCGCCTTCGACGATTTCAAGACGGCCCACGCCAATGCCCAATCTGGGCATTTCGTGGGCCTGCTGATCGACAGCGAAGACCCGGCAGCCATTCCTGCGGATCCCCTGCAACAACAAACCTGGGAGCACCTCAGACGGCGCGACGGCTGGGAACGCCCCGCAGACGCCACAGACCAACAGGTGCTGTTCATGACGACCTGCATGGAAACCTGGATCGCAGCGGATCGCGCCACCCTCAGGACCCACTACGGAACTGCTCTCAACGAAAACCAACTGCCAGCCACCACCAACCTTGAGAGCCGCCACAGGCACGAGGTGCAGGAGCGGCTGGAACGTGCAACAGCAGCCACCTCGAAGCCTTACCGCAAAGGCAGGCGCTCCTTCGATCTGCTGGCCAAGCTCAACCCTCAGGCCCTGGCCCCACTGCTGCCCAGCTTCCGTCGGGCCATGGCCATCCTCGAAGCCAAGCTCTGAGGCGAGAGCCCCGGGCCACAACCCCTGGGGATACCCCAGACTGGCCGAAGGCCATTCAACGCTCCCGGCCCCATGCCCACCAACACCAGCGAGCAGGGCCTGGAAGCGCTGATCACCCGGGCCATGACCGGGCGCACCTACCTGCTGGAGCCTCCCCACCAGGCCACGTCATCGTCCGTGCCGGTGAGTGGCGGCACCGGGTGGCTGCTCGGTGATCCCCGCCACTACGACCGCAGCCACTGCGTTGATCTGATGCAGCTGCAGGGTTTTCTGGAGGCCACCCAGCCGCAGATCGCCGAAGCCGTGGCGATCGGCGTGGATGGGCCCACACGCCGGCAGTTCCTGGCCCGGGTGGAGAAGCAGATCGCCCAGCGGGGCGTGGTGGACGTGCTGCGCAAAGGCATCCGCCACGGCCCCCACGAGATCCAGCTCTTCTACGGCACCCCCTCCCCCGGCAACAGCCGCGCAGCCGAGCTCTTCGCCCGCAATCGCTTCAGCCTCTGCCGCCAGCTCGCCTACAGCAACGACCAGACCCGCCGCGCCCTCGATCTGGCCCTGTTCGTGAACGGCCTGCCGGTGGCCACCTTCGAGCTCAAGAACAACCTCACCTGCCAGGATGTACAGCACGCCATCCGCCAGTACCAACGCGATCGCGATCCCCGCGAGCCCCTATTCGCCCTCGCCCGCTGCCTGGTGCACTTCGCCGTGGACGAGCAGGAGGTGCAGTTCTGCACCCATCTCCAAGGCAAGGATTCCGACTTCCTGCCCTTCAACCGCGGCACCGTCTCCGGTGGCTCCGGCAATCCGCCCAATCCCGATGGGCTGGCCACGGCCTATCTCTGGGACCAGATCCTGACGCCCAGCAGCCTCACCGACATCCTGGAGAACTACGCCCAGGTGATCGAAAAACGCAATCCACGCACCGGCCGCAAAACCCACAGGCAGATCTTTCCCCGTTACCACCAGCTCGATGTGGTGTGCTCCCTGCTCGCCGATGTGGCCGCCCACGGCGCCGGCCGCTGCTACCTGGGGCAACATTCCGCCGGCAGCGGCAAGAGCAACTCGATCGCCTGGCTCAGCCATCAGGTGGGCGACATCATCCACAACGGTGAACGGGTGTTCGACTCGGTGATCGTGGTCACCGATCGTCGCAACCTCGATGAACAGCTGCGCAACAACATTCTCGACTTCATGCAGGTGGGCGCCACCGTGGGCGCCGTCACCGGCCGCGGCAGCACCAAAACGGAGCAGCTCAAGCAGTTTCTGGCCGCCGGCAAGAAGATCATCATCTGCACCCTGCAGACCTTTCCCGAACTCTGCCGAGAACTGGATGAGGCTCCCCAGGGGCGCCGTTACGCGGTGATCATCGACGAGGCCCACTGCAGCCAGGGCAGCAAGGCCTCCGCCGCTCTCAACCAGGCCCTCGCGGCCGATGGGGCGCTGCCAGAGGACATCGATGTAGAGGATTTCATCAACACGGCCATCGAAGACTTCGTGAACACGGTGATTGAGCAGCGGCTGCAAAGTCGCGGCCTGCGCCCCAACGCCAGCTATTTCGCCTTCACCGCTACCGCCAAAGCCAAGACGCGCGAACTGTTCGGCACGCCCCTGCCGCCGAATGGGGAAAGCAAGATCGGTCGTCGGCCCTTTCACGCCTACACAATGAAGCAGGCCATTGAGGAGAAGTTCATCCTCAATGTTCTGCAGTACTACATCCCGATCAGCAGCTACTACCGGCTGGTGAAAACGATCGAGGCTGATCCGCTGTTCGACAGCAAGCGTGCCCGCTCAAAATTGCGCCGCTATGTGGAAAGCCATGACACCGCCATCCGCAACAAGGCTGAAATCATGGTGGATCATTTCCTCGATGCTGTGCTGCCGCTGCGGGAGATGAAGGGCGAAGCCCGGGCCATGGTGGTCACCGGAGCCATTGAGCGGGCGGTGCAGTATTTCCATGCCATTCGCCGCTACCTGCTTGAGCGTCGCAGCCCTTACCTGCCGATCGTGGCCTTCTCCGGCGAACATGACTTCGGCGATGGGCCCGTGAGCGAGGCCTGCCTCAACGGCTTTCCCTCCAGCGAGATCACCAGCCGCATCCAGGAGGATCCCTACCGCTTCCTGATCTGCGCCGACAAATTCCAGACCGGCTATGACGAACCGCTGCTGCAGTCCATGTATGTGGACAAGGCCCTGGGCGGCATCCAGGCGGTGCAGACCCTCTCGCGCCTCAACCGCGCCGCTCCGGGCAAGAAGCGGGTGTTCATCCTCGATTTTCAGGACAACGCCGCCGCCGTGGAGGCCGCCTTCGCCGACTACTACAAAACCACCCTGCTCAGCGAAGCAACCGATCCCAACAAGCTGCACGATCTCCGCGACAGTCTCGATCAGCTGCGGGTCTACACCTGGGAGCAGGTGGAAGAGTTTGTGGCTCTCTTCCTCAGCAACAGCGATCGCGACGCCCTGCAACCGATCCTGAATCAATGTCGCTATATCTATAACGAGCAGCTCAACGAAGACGACCAGGTGGCCTTCAAAAGCAAGGCCAAGGCCTTCGTGCGCAGCTACGACTTCCTGGCCACGATCCTCACCTACGGCAATCCGGAGTGGGAGAAGCTCTCCATCTTCCTAACCCTGCTGGTGCGTGCCCTGCCGGCCCCAGATGAGGACGACCTCACCACGGGCATGCTGGAGCTGATCGACATGGACAGTTACCGAATCGATAAGCAGAACCAGCAGCGCATCGCGCTTCCTGATGACGACGCGACCCTGGATCCAGCACCCGTTTCAGGTGGTGGCTTCAAGACCCCACCGGAACTGGATCCGCTTTCGGTGATTCTCACCAGCTTCAATGATCAGTACGGCACCAGCTTCAGCGACGAAGACCGCATCCGCCGCCTGATCCGTGACGAGATTGTGCCCCAGGTGGCCCAGGACCAGCGCTACCGCAATGCCAAGGCGAACACCCCAAACACAGCCGCGATCGAACTTGACGCCGCTCTGAACCGCGCCGTGGATCCGCTGTTTCTCGATCAGACGGAGTTTTACAAGCAGTTCAAGGACAATTCACTGTTCCGCAACTTCGTGCGCGATCTGGTCACACGACTGATCAACGACAACTCCGGGAAATCACCATAGGCCTGTCTGCACGGGGCCATCGCCAATCGTCTCACCTGTGGTCTCGCTTTGGGCAACAGCCATTGGATCCATCGGAGCCGCTTGTGCGCTCTTTCCCTGGGCCTGCTCCGGCACAGCCCCCTTGGGCACCAGGCTCCAGAAGCCGAACTTGCGGCCATGATCCCGCCGCAGCTGGGCCCCATAGCTGCGGTGATCGGCGAGTTCCCCCCAGCTCTCGATCCTTTTGGCAAGGAGGTGGCAAGTGTGCAGATGGCGGGCGGCGCGGGGGTAGCGCTTGCTGCGCCCCACCCGCAGGCTGAAATCGACCATCGCCCGCAGGCAGCGCGTGGCAGCCAGGGGGTGATCCTTCTCCAGCAGCTCCGCCAGCGGTGCCAGCAGCACGTAGCAGTCGCCATTGAGCGGCTTCGGCGTGGCCAGCACCAGCCGGGCGGCGCGGCGCGGTTCGGGCCAGTGCAACAGAAACCACAGCGCCTCCTGCAGATCGTCGTGCTCCGCCACCAGATCGAGGGCCCGCTCCTCGTCATCCGCATCCGCGAAAGCTGGCAGCCGCTTCAGGTAGTCGCGAAGGTGGCGGCGCGACAGTTCCATCAGGGCGTACTCCCAGCGCTGCCCCTGGGCCTCTTCGTGGCGGCCGAGGGCCTCCAGCGCCGCCAGGCGGGCATCGCACCACTCCTCGGCCCCGGCCCGGCGCTCGGACAGCCTTGGGTCGGCCTTCTCCAGCAGCGCCAGCGCCTCCTCGGCCCGGCCGGCGGGGGTGAGCCGCTCCGCCACCCTGGCCGCGATTGCCGGCACCGTCAGCGCCTCGGGATCATGGTCGCGGTATTCCGCCAGATAGGCCTCGGCATCGCCCAGGGCATCGGCGATGTCGAGCATGGCGATGCGCACGATCCAGTCTCGGTGCGTTTGCGCTTGTTCGTTGTTGGTGACGCGAGCCCGCATGGTCTCCAGCCGCTGACGCAGATGGGCCAGCCCTTCCGACCCCAGCGCCGGCCCCAGATCCCGCAGGATCGGATCGAACTGGCCGTAGCCGTTGCCCACGATCGCGGCGTACACCTGATCAGCCAGAGGCCTGGGATCCCCGGAAACCTTGAGGGCCACGGCGCCGAGGGCGGCGCTGCTCTGATGAAAGAAGTCGCGCAAAACGGCGTCGCTGTCGTCGCAGCGCTCGAACAGGCCCTCCGCCAGAGCGAGCAGATCCCACAGCAGCTCCACAGCCCGTGCTGGATCCTGCTCGGCGATCGGCCCGCTGATGGCCTGGCGCTGCCGCTCCAGATCCTTCAGCAGCCTGTCGCGCTGGTGGTCGTCGAGGAAGCTGCCGGAGCGCTCGATCGTGGCCAGTCGCTTGCGCACTTCTCTGGCGATCTCCGCAGGACCCTTCTGTTCCGCCAGTGCCAGGCGCAGCATGCGACTGGCACTGGCATCCCCCTTGCTCAGGGTGAGCAGCAGCTCCGCCAGCCTGGCCGCCCCCAGGGCTTCGAGGTTTTTGGCATTGAGACTGGATTGGCCGGCCATCGCCTTGGTGAATCCTTGCTGTTCCGGTTAGCCCAGGTCGGCCAGGCGCTGTCTCGCCAGAGCCGCCTGGGCCTCCGCCTCGGCCAGGTTGGCGCGGCACTCTGCCACCACTTCGGGGGGTGCCTTGCCGGCGAAGTTGGGGTTGGCGAGGCGGCCGGCCAGGCCTTGAATCTCCTTCTCCGCCTTGGCCAGGTCTTTTTCAAGGCGGGTGCGCAGGGCTTCAAGGCTCTGCTGGGGCACGGTGAGGCTCACCTGGGCGTCGCTGTCCACGATGCCCAGCAGCTGACCTGCCGCCGGCTGGGGCTCCAGGCCGAAAGCACTGCCCCCCGCCAGGCGCAGGATCTTCTCCTGGTTCACTTCCAGAAAAGCCCGGCGCTCGGGGCTGCCGCTGTGGATTCCCACCGGCAGCCGCTCTGAGGGCTTCACCCCGGAGAGGGCACGCAGGTTGCGCAACGCGCGCACCGCCTCGATCCCGAACTGGAAGGCCCGTTCATGACCTTCGTCCCGCCAGGCGGCCTCGGGCTGGGGCCAGGACTGCAGGGCGAGGAACGCCGTGGCATCGGCGCCCGTCACGGCGTGCCAGAGCTCCTCGGTGAGGTGGGGCATCAGCGGGTGGAGCATCACCAGCAGCGCCTCGAGGCTGGTGGCCAGCACCCGCCGAGCTGCCATGCGGGCGGTGGTGTCTGCGCCGGCCAGGCGTGGCTTGGCCCACTCGATGTACTGGTCGCAGAGATCGTTCCAGGCAAACTCGTAGAGGAGCTTCGCCGCCTCCCCCAGCCTGTAGCTGCCGTAAAGCTCGGCCGCCTCATTGGCGGCGCGGGCCAGGCGCGAGAGGATCCAGCGGTCCTCGCTCTCCAGCTCGGCGGCCAGAGGCCGGCCCAGGCTGGCGGGTGTCTCCCCGCCCAGGTTCATCAGGGCGAAGCGGGTGGCGTTCCAGAGCTTGTTGGCGAAGTTGCGCGCCGCCTCCACCGTGGCGGAGCTGCCGTCGCTGCGGTCGTAGTCGAGGCGGATGTCCTGGCCGGCGCCGGCCACTTCCCGCACAAGGGCGAAGCGCAGGGCATCGGCGCCGTAGCGCTCGATCAGCGGCAGCGGATCGATGCCGTTGCCGGCGCTCTTGCTCATCTTGCGGTTGTTCTCGTCCCGCACCAGGCCGTGGATCATCACGTCGGCGAAGGGCATCCAGGCCTTGCCGGCGCCGAGGGGCTGCATGGCGCCGGCCAGCATCGTCATGCGGGCCACCCAGAAGAAAATGATGTCGAAGCCCGTCACCAGCACGCTGGTGGGATACCAGCGGGCCAGATCGGCAGCGTTCGCATCGGGCCATCCCAGGGTGGAGAAGGGCCACAGGCCGCTGGAGAACCAGGTGTCGAGCACATCCGGGTCCTGCTCCAGCTGCAGCTCCCGGCCTGCCGCCAGGCTGGCCTCACCGAACTGCGCCACCGCTTTGGCGTGGGCCTCCGACTGATCGCGGGCCACCACGTAGGGCGTGGCCTCGCTGATCACGCCACCGGTCTCGCTGACCACGAACCAGGCGGGGATGCGGTGGCCCCACCAGAGCTGGCGGCTGATGCACCAGTCGCGGATGTCGGTGAGCCAGTCGCGGTAGACCTTCTCCCAGCGCTCGGGCACGAAGCGGGGCGCGCCGCCATCGAGGGCCTCGCGGCAGCGGGCCGCCAGCGGCTCGGCACGGGCGAACCACTGGGTGGAGAGCAGCGGCTCCACCGGCACCTTGCCGCGATCGGAGAAGGGCACGCTGTGGCGGTGGGGCTCCACCTTGACCAGAAACCCCTCCGCCTGCATCGCCGCCACCACCGCTTGGCGGGCCTCGAAGCGGTCGAGTCCGGCGAAGCGGCCGGCCGCCGCGTTCATGCTGCCGTCCTTGGCCATCACCGTGATCAGGGGCAGGCCGTGGCGGCTGCCGATGGCGAAGTCGTTGGGGTCGTGGGCGGGGGTCACCTTGACGCAACCCGTTCCGAAGGCCGGATCCACGTGCTCATCGGCCACGATCGGGATCTGCCGTCCCACCAGGGGCAGGGTGATCGTCTGGCCCACGAGGGCGGCGTAGCGGGGGTCGCTGGGGTGCACCGCCACGCCGGTGTCGCCCAGCAGGGTTTCGGGGCGGGTGGTGGCCACCACCAGATGGTCGGTGCCGTCAGCCGCCGCGCCGCCGCTGAGCGGATAGCGGAAGTGCCAGAGGTGGCCGTCGAGCTCCTTCATCTCCACCTCCAGGTCGCTCACCGCCGAACCCGAGGCCGGGCACCAGTTGACCAGGTATTCACCGCGGTAGATCAGCCCCTGCTCGTGCAGGCGCACGAAGGCCTCGACCACCGCCTCGCTCAGGCCGGGATCGAGGGTGAAGCGCTCGCGGCGCCAATCCACCGAGTAACCCAGCCGGCGCAGCTGGCCCACGATCGTGCCGCCGCTTTCGCCCTTCCAGGCCCAGGCCCGCTCCAGGAAGGCGTCACGGCCCAGATCGTCCTTGCTGCCGCCTTCGGCCTTGATCTGCTTCTCCAGCAGCGTCTGCACCGCGATCGAGGCGTGGTCGGTGCCGGGCAGACACAGCACGTTCTTGCCCTGCAGGCGCTGGAAGCGCACGATTGTGTCGATCAGGGCCGTCTCGAAGCCATGGCCCATGTGCAGGCTGCCGGTCACGTTCGGCGGCGGGATCACCACCGCAAAGGGCTCGCCCGGTGCCGCCGGATCGGGGTGGAAGGCGCCGGCCTCCTCCCAGGCCGCCTGCCAGCGCGCCTCGGTGGCGGCCGGGTCGTAGGTCTTGGGCAGGGCGGCCTCCGGGGCCGGGATGGGCACGGCGACGGCTGGGGCGTCGCTGGCATTCGCCTCGGGCACGGCTGTGTGGCGAAGATCGGCCCATGCTCTCAAAAGGGACGCCGGTCAACCCAGCGCGACGTAAACCTCCTGACCGAAGACGTTCTGCACCACGAACAGCAACACGAAGCCGATCACCGCAGCGATCAGGGGTGTGGTGACCCAGCCGGAGGCGATCCCCACCAGCACCCCCCAGCGAATCTGGCGCACACCACGGAGGCCCTGCAGCAGGCCGATCCCCAGCACCGAACCGATCACGGCCTGGGATCCCGAGACCGGCAGCAGGGGGATCGTGGGCAAGCCCCAACCGGCCAGCAGGCGTTCCAGCGCCGTGGAGGAAAAGATGAACAGCACCAGCGAATGGGAGACCACCACCACAAACGCCGCCAGCGGCGAAAGGGTCAGCAGGCTGTCGCCCACGGTCATCATCACGCGGCGGGAATAGGTGTACACACCCACGGCCACGGCGATGGCGCCGAGCAGGAACAGCTGCTCCACCGAGGAGACGCTGAAACCACCCAGGGTCAGGTCACGGAAGGGCGAGGCTGCCACGAAGAAACCCATCACGTTGCCGATGCCGTTGGCACCGATCGCATAGGAGCCGAAGATCCCGGCCAGGATCAGGCCGCTGCGGGTGTTGCGATCCAGCGAGAGCAGATGCGGCTGGCTGAGGCGGATCCACTCCACCAGCAGCTTGTACAGCACCATCGCGAAGATCGCCCCGAGCACCGGTGAGATCACCCAGGTGGCCACGATCCGGCGCAGGGTGCCCAGGTCGGTGGGGGAGCCGCTGAACAGGTTCCAGCCAATGATCGAACCCACCACCGCCTGGCTGGTGGAGGCCGGCAGGCCCACCTTGCTCATCCAGGCCACCGTGAGGGCGGCGGCCAGAGCCGCGGTGAACGCACCCGGCAGGGCGTTGATGGCACCCAGCTGGCTGAGCCCCTCGGCGGCACCGGTGCCGCTGGTGACCGCCCCGATGATCACGAACACGCTGCACAGGAAGGCGGCGGTGGAGAAGCGGAGCATCCGCGTCGCCACGGCGGTGCCGAAGGCGTTGGAGGCGTCGTTGGCCCCCATCGACCAGCCCAGAAACAGGCCGCTGGAGAGAAAGATCACGGTGACGATCAGGGCCATGGTCGGAGCTCCGGCTCAGAATGAGCGCTTGATCGCGAAGATCGAGAGGTTGTCGCCGATGTTCTCTGCCTTATCGGCCAGGGCATCGATCATCGCCACGGCTTCACGCAGCAGCGAACGCTGCTCGAAGCTGAGATCAGTGGCGAAGATCCGGCGCTTGATCCGGCAGGCGAGTTTGTCGGTTTCATCTTCAAACACCCGCACCTCGTTGATGTGGTCACGCACCGCTGCTGGCGTGCGGAAGAAGGTGCGGGCCGCCACAACCACGGCCTGCACACTGCGGATCGCCACCGTCGTCAGGTCAGCGAAATCCTGGCCGAACTCCGGCCTCCGCCTTGGCTGCACGATCATCAGCTCCTGGAAGCCGTCGCCCATCTCATCGAGCAGTTCAAAGAGGCTGGCGAGCAGGCGCAGGACGTCACCACGGGCGTCGGGCAGCAGCATCTCGGTGTAGAGCATGGTGACGATCGAACGTCGCAGCTCACTGCAGCGGCGTTTGATCTCGATGATCTGATTCAGTTTCTCCAGGCAGATCTCCGGATCTTCGCTGGTGCAGAGATAGGCCTTGATCCCCATCTCAACAACAATCACGCCCTCGGAGATCTTGTCGAGGAATTCATCAATCAGCCCCTGAAGAAATCTGGTTTTCCCGAACAGTGGAGGGGTTTCGTTGGACATCTGCTTCCCCTCGCTCACCCACTTTCCCGCCACCCTACCGATGGGGGCTTCCAGCCAGGCTCCTGCGCCCCCATCCCCTCACGCGCCCGGTGAGGCAGGGCGGAATCGATGCTCATCGCCCAGGCGGGACAACAGCTGGTCGCGGCGCCATTGTCCCCATTTCTGCCCGCCTAACCTCCGGCCATGGCCACCGCCCCACCCCTGGAGTTCCTCCCCCCCCGGCTCGATGGTCGGGTGCTGGCGGTGGGCCGGCTGGTGCTGCCGCTGTGGCTGCGGTGGCGCTGCCGGATCGACACGGTGGAGGTGGAGGGCATGGCCTCGCTCATCGAGGCGATGCGGGCCTTCCAGGCCGGGGAGAGCCGGCTGCTGCTCGCCTTCCGGCACCCCAGCCTCGACGATCCCCTGAGCATGGCCCAGCTGCTCTGGGTGGAACTGGCCAGGGCGGGGCGGCAGCAGGGCCTCCGCTTCGATCCAGCCCCCACCGCCCAGTTCCTGTTCGACCGCGGCATTCCCCTCTGGGCCGGGGCGGGGATGGGTTGGCTGTTCACCCACCTGGGGGGTGGCTCGATCCAGCGCAGCAAGCTCGATCTGCCGGCCCTGCGCACGGCCCGGCGCCTGCTGCTGGACGGCCCCCATCCCTTCGCCCTGGCGCCGGAAGGGGCCACCAATGGCCACAACGAGTTGCTCAGCCCCCTGGAGCCCGGCACCGCCCAGCTCGCCTTCTGGACGGCGGCCGACCTCGCCGACGCCGGTCGCCACGAGCGCATGGACCTGCTGCCGATCGGCCTGCAGTACAGCTACACCACCCCGATCTGGGCGGCGATCGAGGCCCTGCTCTGCCGACTGGAAGAGGGGGCGGGCCTGGGCCCCGACCCCAGCCACGATCTGGCCTCCTCCCGGCTGCTGGAGCGGCTGGTGCGCCTCGGGGAACGCATGCTTGAGCAGATGGAGGCCTTCTACCGCGACAAGGTGCACCTCCCCCTGCCAGAAGGGGAGGCCCCTCTGGCGGAAGCGGCCAGCACCCCCTTCGGACCCCGGCTGCAGCGGCTGATGGATCTGGCCCTGCGGCGGGTGGAGTTGTCCTTCGGGCTCCACCCCAGCGGCAGCCTCACCGACCGCTGCCGGCGCCTGGAGCAGGCCGGCTGGGATCGGCTTTATCCCGCCCGGCCCGCCAACGCCGCGCCCCTGAGCCCTCTGGCCCAGGGGCTGGCCGACCGGCTGGCGGCGGAAACCGAGGCCCAGCTCTGGCACATGCGCGTGGTGGAGTCGTTTGTGGCCGTGAGCGGCAGCTACGTGCGCGAGCGGCCCAGCCAGGAGCGCTTCGCCGACACGCTGCTGCTGCTCTGGGACACCCAGTGCCGGATCCAGGGCCAGACCGCCAACCAGCGCCCACGGCTGGGCCGGCTGCGGGCACGGATCAGCATCGACGCGCCGATCGTGGTGGACGACCGCATGGCGGACTACCGCCGTGATCGCCGCCAGGCCGTGCAGGCGCTGACCGAGGAGCTGGCCCTGCGGTTGCAGGGGCTGATCCTGCCCTCGGCCCTGGGCTGAGGCCTCAGCCGGCGGCGAGGCGCGCCACGTAGGCGTCCAGCGAGCCGACGTTGATCCAGCCGGTGGCGATCGTCTTGGTGTGGCTGTGGCTGATGCGGCCCCGGTGCAGGTGCGACAGGCCGGCGGGAAAGATCGCCAGCTTGCCCTTGACGGCCTCCTCGTGGTGGTCCTGCCAGTGGAATTCGGTGCCGCCGTCCGGCACCGTGTTGAGGTAAAGGATCCAGGCCAGCACCCGGCGGATGGGCTCGGTGGCCTCGTCGCTGGTGTTCCAGTCGCAGTGCCAGCTGTAGAACCCCTCCCCCGGCGCGTAGCGCTGCAGGTTGAAGATCGGATTGACGAACAGGGAGCGCTCCGGACAGCAGGTGAGGAACAGGGGGCGCTCGGCCAGGTAGCGCTTCAGGCCCGCGGAAACACCGCGCATGATCACATCCGCCAGGCCCTGGGCCTCGGGGTCGGAGCGGTCGATCCACACCAGGCTGATGTCGGTGGAGATCTTGCCGGGATCGCCCGCGGTGCCAGCCTCGGCACCCGTGCCGGGAGCGCCGTCGCTGCCGAAGGAGAAGGCCACACCGCTGCGCTGCAGGTCGCTGCGACGGTCGAAGAACGCCATCGCCGCCTCAGCCAGGGCCACGTAGCCGGGATCCTCGAAGCTGCCGATGAGCCGCATCCGCGCCAGGGATCTCGTTGGAGGGGAACCTAGAACGCCTGCCAGGGCAACGCCATCAGGGCCTGCAGCGGCTGCCAGCGATCGCGATCGGCCGTCACCAGGGCGCTGAGGCCAACGGCCTGCAGGGCCGCCGCCACCCGCTCCGGATCCAGCGACCCCCCTGGGTCCGCGTCGGCGTCCTGGCCCGCCTCGAGGGCCAGCACCAGCACCTGCTGCTCGGCCGGATCGGCCATCACCCGCAGGTTCAGGTCAGGAAGCTCCCGCTCGAAGAACAGCCGCCGCATCCTTGCCGTGAGTGCCGGACCCAGGGCCGCCGCGAAGGCCTCGAGAGCCCGGGCTTCGCCGGAGCAGCCACAGCTGAGGGCCAGCCAGATCATCAGCTTGGCCCAGCTGTCGGCCGTCCACAGGGGCGGGAAGCTCTCGCGATGGCCGCGCACCAGCTCGGCGATGGCGAAGTCGAACAGGGTGCCCTGCAGGGAGGCCACCGATGGCAGGGGTTCCTGATGCATCCATCCATCCTGACGACCAGGCGGCAAACTGCAGAGGCAACGTCCGTCCCTGGAGACGCCCGATGGCCCTCGATCTGAACGATCCTGAGCTCGAGTTCGCCGATCTCGTCACCGCCTACCAGAGCTGGGTGATGGCCGTGATCAACGACGAGAAGCTGGGGGGCGACAAGCTCCTCACCGACGACATCGCCGACGACGCCCTGAACGCGATGCGCTTCCTGCCGGATGTGGTGACCAGCGCGATCGAGACGACCCTGGCGCGGGTCTATGACGTCGACCCCGACGAACTCGCCGAGCTGCTCTACCCGGAGGACTGATCAGAGCCGGGAGGCCAGGGGTGCCCCCAGGGGCGAACGCCCCTAGCCTCCCGGTGTGATTTCCCTCCGCCGCCGCACACCCACCCCGCCCGTTCAGGGCCGATGGCCAGCGTCCCTCAAGGTGATGGCCGCAGGGCTGCTGCTGCCATTGATGGCCATCCTGGGGGGCTGTCACGGGCAGCGCCTGCAGCCCATGCTCCGGCCACTGGAGGGCACGCTGTACATCGCCGTCGGGGTGAGCCAGGAGGCCCTCGACGGCGAACTGCAGAAGGAGATCCGCAAACGCACCGCCCAACTCCAGGCCTCATTCCGCACCCTGCAGCCAAAGGTCCGGCTCCAGGTGGAGGTGTTTCCCGAGGAGAACCTGCGCAACGAGCTCCTCATCCGTAACCGCACCGGCCTGAGCCCCGATGTGTTGCTGGTGAACGAGTCCACGGCCCAGGAGCTGGCCCGGGAACGGCTGATCAGCACCGTGAGATTCCCGAGCGTGGTGCTGGATCAGCTGGACGCAGGCTCGGTGGAGCGGGTGCGGCGCTCGGATGGAACCCTGACCGGCCTTCCCCTGGAGCTGCAGCCCCAGGTGGCCTGCTTCGATCGGCGCCACGTCCAGCGCAGCCCCGCCACCCTTGAGGAGCTGCTGGCCTTAAGCGCCAAGGGAATGGAGGTGGGGCTCTCCCTCGATGCGGTCAGCCTGGCCTGGACCCTGGGCCCGCTTGGGGCGATCGACGCCGCGGGCAACCTGCTGGCTGGAGAGCCGGAAACAACGGCGACCCAGGCCAGCCTGCGGGGCTGGCTGCAGTGGCTGCGTCTGGCGGACCGGCAGCAACACGTCACCTTCTACCCCACCGAAACGGAATTGCTGAAGCAGCTGATGGCGGGGGGCCTCGACTGGATTCCCTGCCGCAGCATCAACATCCTTCGCCTGCGATCGCGGCTGGGCAACAACCTGGGCGTGGCCCCCCTGCCCTCCGGGCCCAGCGGCAACGCCACCCCGATCACCCGGGAGCGCGTGCTCTCCTTCGGCGTCAATTCCAGTCCGGTCCAGCGCCAGCTAGCCCTGGCCCTGGCCCGGTTCGCCATCAGTCCCCTGCACCAGCGGGAGATGGTGCTCCGCAACCTTTACGTGCTGCCGGTGAACCGGGAGGTGGCGCCACCGGTGCGCAGTTCCTCCGTACTGGCGGCCATGGTGGAGGGGCGACAGCAATCGATGCGAGGCGCGACGATCCGGCTGGTGGAGGGGAGCACCAAGGGCAAAAGGGAGGCCTGGCAGGCGCTGCTCACCCGTTTCCTCTTTGATGACCTGAGCCAGCAGGCCACTCTCGAGGGCCTGATCGGGCTCCTGGCTCGCGAGAGGTCCCGATGAGCGAGTTGCTGCTGGAGATCGTCGGCTGGTTCGGCTACCTGCAGCGCATCGAGGTGCGCGTCCAGGTGATGGTGCTGCTGCTGGTGTATCTCCTCCAGGGACCCTTACGCCGGCGACTGGCCCCACGCTTTCCGCCGGCGGGGAAGCCCAACGTCGTGATCCCCACCCTGCTGGGCCTGCTCTCGCTGGCCCTGGGGCTTGGCGGGCAGCCGTACGGCCTGGTGCTGCTGGGGCTGCTCCTGTACCTGGGCTGGCTGGGTCTGGAAGGGGTGCGCCTGCTGCTGGGCCGCTTCATCCAGCCCCAGCCGATGCAACTGCTCGAGACCCGCCTGATTCGTCCGGCCTACCTGCTGGTCGCCGCCCTGCTGGTGATCCGGGTGTTCGACAACCCCCAGGATCTGGCCCTGATCCCCATCGGCGACTGGTTCGGATCGGAGGTGACCCTGGGCAGCTTTTTCCTGGCGGTGCTGATTGTCTATGTGCTGGCCATGGGCACGGGGCCACCGGCCCAGGGGGTGGCCTGGCTGGTGCAGCGCAGCGTCGGCATCAGCAACGGCAGCCGCCGGGCCCTGGCCCTGATGATTCGCTATGCAGCGGTGGCCATGGGGATCGTCTGGGCCCTTGATCACGTCGGTTTCAACCGCACGGCGATCCTGGCGGTGGCCGGTGGCCTCTCGGTGGGCCTGGGGTTCGGCATCAAGGAAGTCTTCTCCAATTTCGTCAGTGGTCTTTGGCTGCTGTTCGAGGGATCGGTACGGCCCGGGGAAGTGCTGTTCATCGACGGTGATCCGTGCGAAGTGCGCAGCCTCGGGCTGCGGGCCGCCGTGCTCTGGCGCGACCGGGACAATGCCGAACTGGTGATCCCGAACCAGACGTTCTTCACCAACACCACCGTGACCTACACGGGCAGCGACACCATGCGGCGCAGCCAGGTACTGGTGAGCGCGGCTTATCACCATGATCCCGAGGACGTGATCGCGCTGCTGGAGGCCACGGCCCGCGGCCAGAGCCGCATTCTTCCCACCCCGGCACCGAAGGGTCTGCTGCTCCGCTATGGGGACTCCTCCATCGACTATGCCCTGCGCTTCTGGATCGCCAATCCCATGGATAACGTGTCCATCTGCAGCGACGTGCAGGCGGGCATCTGGCGGGCCTTCCGCGACCGGAACATCGAGATCCCCTTCCCCCAGCAGGTGCAGTATCGGGTGGAGGGTCCACCGAAGAGCTGAAGCCTGAAGCTATCCGATCCTCCGGCGATGGCCGCTGCGGCGATGGCGTTCAACAGCGGGATTGTGTTCGCTCCGGCCATGGCCATCCAGCGGCAACCGGAGCACAGCGAATGACCACAGAGCCACCGCCATGCCTAGGCAAAGAGGGCAGGGAACGCCGAACCTGGCCCGACTGGCGATCGCAGGCCCGAGATGTACAATTTCGCTTAATACCCACCGCCATTGCATCATGCTCAAAGGTCCCGATCTGCTCGCCAAGGTGAAAGAGCTGGGAGATGCTACGAAGTCGGATCTGGTCCGCAGCTGCGGCTACGTGAGCGCCAAGAAGGACGGCAATGAACGCCTGAACTTCACGGCTTTCTACGAAGCCCTTCTCGATGCCAAGGGGATCAACCTCGGTGACGGTGTCGGCAAGGCGGCCACCAAGGCTGGCCGCAAACTCGGCTATACCGCCAAGGTCCAGTTCAACGGCAACCTGCTGGTGGGCAAGGCCTACACCGCCATGCTGGGCCTCGAGCCGGGCGACGAATTCGAGATCAAGCTGGGTCGCAAGGCGATTCGCCTCGTCCCCGTGGGCGGCTCCGACGACGACGAGTGATCCGCTCCTGAACCTCCTCAGGCTTGTGAAGGAATGTTCGAACCCGCGCTGTAGCTGTTGCTGCTGATCTAGAAAGAGCTTGCGGGGCAGGGAGATTGATCAACTCCCTAAAGCTTTCGCAAAGTAACCCCCTTGGGCCCGCCCCGAGGGGGTTACGCATGTTTGGGGCAGGGGAGCGCCGTCATGTGCTTTGGAATGCACATGAAGTGGCTTCTCGTCAATCAGTCTGCAACTTTCTGTTACGTTGAGAGCTGATGCGTGGTCTGACCAATGCCTTATCCCCCATCCCATTCGGCGGCAGCCCCGCACCCCGGCGGCTTCGTCCAGTTGAACAGCCGCCAGGGCGGCACCTACCAAGTGATCAGCATCGACGAGGAAACGAGCAGCTGCTGGGTGCGACGCTGGCCCCTCACCCGCCACGGATCCCCCGCCTTCTCGGTCGGTCTGCCTGATCTCCGCCCCCTCCACACAACGGGCCGCTGAACGCTTCACCTTTGCCCTCCACTGGAGCACGCCAATGATCCCCATGGGTTTCGTCATCACTTCACGCCTGTTCTGCCAGGCAGGACGCCTGGTGCTGCTGGCGGCCTCCATCGCCCTGGCAGGCGAGGCCCTGGCCCACGTCGCCTCCTGAATGATCGTGGGGACATGACAGAGGGATCAACCCTGGGGCAGCTGCTGCAACTTCCTTTCATGCAGCGGGCCCTCCTGGGCGGGCTGTTGAGCGGCGCCCTCGGTGGGGTGCTGGGCAGTTTTGCGGTACTCCGCCAGCTCTCCTTCTTCAGTGATGCCCTGGGCCATTCCGCCCTGCTCGGCATCACGCTGGGAATCCTGCTGGGCATCGATCCCACCCTGGTGCTGATCCCCTTTGCGGTGCTCTTCGCCCTGATGACAAACCAGCTGGTGCAACGCAGCCGCCTGCCGGCGGATGCCCTGCTGAACATCGTCTACTCCTCGTCGCTGGCCATGGCCGTGGTGACCCTGAGCCTGCTGCGGGTCTACAAGGGAGGCATCCAGCAGCTGCTCTTCGGTGACATCCTGGGGGTCACCTGGCTCGACCTCAGCCTGATCGGGGTCCTGCTTGTCGTCACCACCGGCTACCTCACCTTCACCCGGCGTGACCAGGTGCTGCTCAGCCTCGACGAACCCCTGGCCCGTTCCCGGGGGGTCGCCGTCTCCCTGCACCGGCTGCTGTTCCTGATCCTGCTGGCCGTGGTGGTGGCCATCTCCGTCAAGGCGGTGGGAGTGTTGCTGATCAGTGCCTTCGTGGTCATCCCGGCCTGCGCCTCGCGGCTGGTGAGCCGCCGCTTCGATAGCTATGTGGGCCTGGCCGCCGGGCTGGGGGCCGCCTGCGCCGTACTGGGCCTGCTGCTCTCCGCCGCCTTCGCCCTGCCATCGGGCCCGAGCGTCGTGATCGCCCAGCTGGTGGGCTTCCTCACCGCCCTGGCGGTGGCCCCATTCCGGGGCGGGCCGGCGACCCCCTAGGCGGAGATCGCCTGGCCAAGGTGACCGGTCTTGACCCAGATCAGACCACCGCTGCCGCTGCAGGGAACATGGCGGCGACCGGGTGGCTTGCGCTGCCAGGTGCCGGCTGGATAGGCACCCTGCTCGTCTTCGAACACCCCGTAGAGCACAAGGAACTCCTCGCCGCCGTCGCGCTCCAGCAGGCGCCGCTCCACCCCGGCCAGGGGCGAGGGGTGCCAGGGCAGCGCGCCCGTGTCGACGACGGCCCGCCGGCCCAGATCGGCATGAACGTGGGTGGGGGCAGGGGAGACGGGCACGGCTCAGTGGGAACTGGTGAGCACCATGGGTCCCCTGGGCGCCTGGCCGGTGGGGTCACCCTCGACGCTGACACGGACGTCGGTGGCCTCGCTGGTGGGGGAGAGGGGGATGGGGATGGCCACCTGGCCGCGGGCGTTGGGCACGAAATGGACGCAACCCACGGTCTGACCCTTCACGGTGGCCCAGAGCCGGTAGGTGTGGTGCGGCGGCAGGGCGGGCAGGTCGGTGAGCTTCAGCAGGTTGTTGGTGCTGTTGCCGGTGACCAGCACCTCCCCCGAGGCCGTCTGGCCAGGCTGCACCGAGTGCAGGGGCAGCGTCCGTCGTTCGCCCGGAGCGGCCGGCGACAGTTGCCGCTGCAGGCCCGCCAGCTGCTGCCGGGTCTGGTAGAGCTCACCGCCCAGCAGCAGCAGGCCGACGGCCAGCAGGGAGGGAGCGAGCCAGCGCCGCCATGGGCCCGGATGGGGGCTGGGCTGCAGCAGGCGACGGCGCAGGGAGGGGGGAGGCGCCGCGATGGCCGGCAGCGCCAGGGGCAGCAATTCCAGGGTGGTGCTGAACTCCTCCAGGCGCCGGCGCAGCTCGGGCTGCTGCCGCAGCAGCCCGGCCAGCTGTTCCCGCTCGGTTTCCTCCAGGTCTCCCAGGGCGTGGCCGGCAAGCAGGGCGTCGATGCTGGCGGCGTCGAATGGGGTGGTGTTGGGGTTCATGGCTGGACGGGCGAGTCGTGGAGCAGGGCGCGCAGGCGGATCAACCCCTGGCGGGCGCGGGTCTTGACGGTGCCGAGGGGCAGTTTCAGCAGCGCGCCGATCGCGGACTGGCTCAACCCTTCGTAGTAGGCCATCTCCAGCACCTGACGCTGGTTGGCGGGGATGGCCGCGAGGGCGCCCCGGACCCTCTCGGCCAGATCCTCGGCCTCGGCACTGTCATGGGGCGTGGGCACGGCCGCTGGAAACAGGTGCTCTGACCAGCGTTGCACCAGCTGCCAGCGGTTGGCGCGCTGGTTGAGGCGGTTGATGGCCATCGAGCGCGTCATCAACAGCAGGTAGGCCAGCACCGGGCCCCGGGCAGGGTCATAACGCCCCTGCTGCCAGTAGCGCAGGAAGACGTCATGGGCGAGGTCTTCGGCTTCGTGGCTGGAGCGACACAGCCGCAGGGCCAGGCGGTACACCGGACCGCTGCAGGTGTCGTACAACTCCGCCAGATCGCCGGGAGCGTCGGTGGCGCCCTCAAGGGCGCCCCGCAGGGGCGGATGGCGGGGTGGAGCGTCGGCGTCAGAGGGTTTCACGTCCGGGGAGGCATTCGGCTGGGTTGCCGCTCCCCTGATACCGGCGAGGGAGCCGATCGGATGGGTCCGGGCCAGGAAGTGCGCGTTGCAGAAAACGACAGCCTCATCCGCACAGGATGCAACGACAGCCCGCCGAGCCAATCCGTTCCAGGAGCGCGGCGGTACTCCCTGCTCACGCTTCCCCATCACGATGACCCGCTCCCCCAGTGCCCTGCTGTCCGGCGCCCTCACCCTGGTGGCTGCCACGGCCCTCTCCGGTGCCGTCCTGCAGGCCCGCAGCCTCAGCCATCCGATCACTCCCGCCCTGGATTCGCTGGCCCAGACCGTGGCCATGGCGACGGCCAAGGGCAGCTTCCGCCAGGCCGAGGCCCCCGTGCGCGGTGGCTTCTCGATCAGCGAGCAGGGCGGCAAGAGGGTGCTCAGCCTCAGCGGCGACTTCAAGACCAGCGACACGGCCCCGGATCTCTGGGTGGTCTTCAGCCCCTCCGCCACCCCCCTGGCCATGAGCAACCCCCCGGCCTATCCCCTCAAGGCCGGCAGCTACACCGTGCTGGCGAGGCTGAAAGCCAGCAAGGGTGGCCAGAGCTATGTGATCCCCGCCTCGCTTGATCTCAAAGCCCTGAAATCGGTGCTGATCTGGTGCAAGAAATTCAACGCCACGATGGCCTGGTCGCCCCTCAAGCCCTGAGCAGCGCAGGCCCCCTCAGGGCCCGGCGAACCACTCATCGCCCTTCTCCTCCCAGGTGCCACACAGGTGGGGGAGGCAAATCGCGACAATCTTGCGTGGCCTCCGATGACCCGCCGGGCCGCTGCCTCTGTTCCCGATGGCCAAGAGCTTCCGGAGGTCTCGACCGTCGCCCACCCCAGACCCCGCTGGCTGGGGGCCCTGCTGTCTCTGGGCCTCCTCGGTGCTGCTGTTCGGCCATCGCCGCAGTCCCCTGGCCCAGCCCCGCAACTCGGACAGCGGTGCCGCTGCCTGCACCCCCTGCCGGCGGCATCGCCTTCCTCGGGGTCTTCCTCAAGGCGGGCGCCGGATTCGTCCTGTTTCCGGTGCTGTCCGGCTCCGTGCTGCTCATGCTGCTGGCCTGGCTGTTCAGCCGTTGGGTGAAGGGCGCCTCCGCCTACCCGGTGCATTGGCTCTGAGCCAGGGGCCCCAAGGCCTCGATCACCACGTTGCGCCAGGCTCAGGCGGTCTGGAGCTGCTCCAGCTGCTGCTGCAGGCGCTGCTTCATGCGCTTCTGCACGAGATCACAGAGCTCCTCCACCAGCTCGGTGTCGGCCCTGTAGATGAGCCGGACCCCGTCCCGGTCGCAGGACACCAGGCCAGCGCGTTGCAGCTGGGACAGCTGGCGGCTGATGTGGGACTGGCTGAAGCCTGTGGACTCGATCAGGGTGGCGACATCAGCGGGACCCTGGCGCAGATGACAGAGCAGCTGGAGCCGGGCCGGTTCGCTCAGCAGACGGAAGAACTGGCTGAACTCGTCCAGCAGTTCGGGGCTGGGAATGGAACCGGGGCCGGCAACGCCCATGGCAGAAGGGTATGACGCTTGCGACATTATGCAGGGTCTCCCAGGCTGCAGTGATGGACAGGACGATTTCCGCCATGCAGCAACACGCCGCAGGGCGCCGCATCGGCACCCCCTATCACTCTTTAGTCGTTGTATGCGTGTATGATCATAAGAGCCAGTTGAGGTTGCGTTGAAGGCTTCCGTCCCTCCATGTCCGCCTGAAGCCGCCGCCAGCCGGGCACGGCGGCTGGCCGCAAGGCCCTGGAACCGCGTGACACCATGAGTGCCGCCGTTCTGCTGTTGATGGCCGGCGGGGGCGCCCTGATCGGCTTCCTGCTGGCGGTGCTCGGGGCCGGCGGATCGATCCTGCTGCTGCCCCTGCTGATCAGCGGCGCCGGGCTGCCCACCCGGGAAGCGGTGCCCCTTTCCCTCCTGGCGGTGACCCTGTTGGCGGTGGCCAATGCCGGCCCCTACCTGCGCCGGCGCCAGGTGGCACCGCGCCCCGCCCTGATCCTGGGGGTGCCGGCCCTGGCGGGCAGCTGGATCGGAGGCTCGTTGGTGAAGCACGGCCTGGTCCCCGAGCCCGTGCAGCTGGGGGTGTTCGCCGCTGCCGCCCTGGTGGCCGCCTGGTTGCTGTCCCGTCGCCCCAGCGGCACCACCCGGGCGCCCCGGTCCACCGGATCGCCGCTGGCCCTGGCGGGCCAGGGGGTGCTGGTGGGCCTGCTGACCGGCATCGCCGGCGTGGGCGGCGGCTTCGCCATCGTGCCCGCCCTGGTGCTGCTGGCCGGTCTGCCGATGCCCCTGGCCAGCGGCACCAGCCTGGTGCTGATCACCACCAACAGCCTGGTGGCCCTCGCCGCCCTTGGGCACTGGCCGGCAGCGGGCCTGCCGCTGCTGGGGCCCCTGGTGGTGGGTGGTCTGGTGGGGGCGATCGGCGGCCAGGCCCTGGCCCCGCGCCTGTCCGATCGTCACCTGCGCCAGGGCTTCGCCGCCCTGCTGGTCGGTTCGGCCCTGCTCACGGGCGCTGAAGCCCTCCAACGTCAACACCGCGCCATCTCCTCCCCCCACGCCGTCCCGCAGCAGCGATGACCAACCTCCTGTTCCAGTTCCGCCTGCAGAGCCGCCATGGGGCCGCCGGCGACAGCCTCAGCGTCGACGTCCGCAACAGCGATCAGGAGCCGTGGCAGCCCCTGGAGCCCAGCCTGCAAACCCCCGGCTTTCGGCTGTACCTGCTGTCGCTGCTGCTCTGCCAGCACCACTACCTGGTGGCCAATGCCCTGGAGCGGCACCTGCCCCTGGCCGCGGTGGATGGGGTTCTCCGTGTGACCACCTCCGGCGACTGGATGATCGAGGCGGTGAGCGGCACGTTCCAGGTGCGGCTGGAGGCGGCCGCAGGAGCGATGACGCCCGAACTGGATGAACCCACCCGGGCCTTTCTGGAACGACGCATGAAGGTGTGTCCGGTGTCGCGGAATCTGCCCGGTACGGTGAGCAAATCGATCGTGGTGCAAGCGGCTTGATCCTCCGGCCCTACGAACCTGGCGATTGGCCGGCGGTGTGGGCGGTGCTGGAGCCGGTGTTCAGGGCCGGCGAGACCTTCCCCCACGACCCGGCGATCGGCAGCGACGCGGCCCGCCGGGCCTGGGTGGAGGCTGCCGCCGCCACCGTCGTGGCCACCGATGCGGGCGACGCGATCCTGGGCACCTACTACCTGCGGCCCAACCAGCCGTGTCTCGGCGCCCACGTGGCCAACGCCGGTTACGTGGTGGCCGAAGCCGCCCGTGGCCAGGGGGTGGGTCATGCCCTTTGCCGCCACTCCCAGGAGGAAGCCCGGCGGCGGGGCTTCACGGCGATGCAGTTCAACCTGGTGGTGGCCACCAACACCGCCGGGGTGGCGGCCTGGGGCAGCAACGGCTTCCGCACGATCGGCCGGCTGCCGGGGGCCTTTCGCCATCCCCGACTGGGCGCAGTGGACGCCCTGGTGATGTTCAAGGCGCTGGCCTGAGCTTCAGGGGGTCGGATGGTCCTCGCAGGGCATCCAGAGCGAACCCATGGCGTGCACCCCTTCGCAGCCGAGTTGCTTGGCCTTGCTGAGGGCCTCCTCCCGGCTCGGGTACGCGTGGATGTTCTTCTGGCCGTGGTCGTGGTGGTGAACCTGGCCGGCCTGAACTCCCAGTCGGTAGGGACCCATCCCCTCCATGCCGACCCACCACACCCCCATCACATTGACCCCGGCGATCAGGATGCCCATGCCGACAACGGAGGCGTTGATCACCCCCATGGCCACGGCACCGAGGCTCAGCACCCCCATCGGCACGACGCCGATGCTGATCACTCCCATCGGAACGATGCCGATCGAAATGATGCCCAAGGGGGCGATGCCGATGGCGAGGATCTTGGGCTTGCCGCCGCAACCGGACGCGGGGCTGTCGGGAGAGGGCTCGGGCGGAACAGGTGCTGGCATCAGGGCGTAGAGGGACTGGATGTCCCGCCGGTCGCCTCACCATGACTGGCGCAAGGCATCCACTGGTTGCCCATCCTGTGGGCCCCCTTGCAGTTGAAGTGCTTCGCGGCGGCTTCGGCCTCGGCCTTGGTGGCAAACACCGCCTGCTGAGCGCCATGGCCGGCGTGCTGGGCCATGGCGGGAGCTTCGCTGAGCCCTGCCAAAAGGCCGGAAACGACGGCCATTGCCTTGAGAAGCGGTTGACGACGCCCCATGGCCGATCCGTGAACAACAATCACTCTGGCAGAGGGGCCCCAGGAGTTCTCGCTCGCTCGCCAGCCAGGTTGAACGACCACTCAGGCCTGGCCCCCTGTCGCCTGAAAGGCAAGCTTCAGATACACAGCCAGATGTTTGGAACTGACGTCATCAAGGCAACGGAGCTTGACGTGACGCCGTCCCTTGCCAGTTCCTTCCAGCTGACCAAACGGATCGACGATCAGAGCACCCTTGCTGAACTCCACTGAGACATGCTGCTGGTAAGCGAACACACCACCGAACCAAAGGCCGGCAGACATGAACAGAATGCCGCCGTACTTCACCTCCTCAGAGATTGAGCCAAGGGTCTCATGCGTCAGGCTGCGCACTGCTTGCACAAGGACATAGGCCTCCTCAGACAGAAGGCGAACATCGTCCAAGAGGGCCTCAACGGTCTTGGCTGCCATCACGCACGGCCTCACTTTGGGTGTCAAATCGCACTGTAGGTGCAACGAATCGGGCGGAGTCGATCATCATGCTCCTGGATCCGTCTCCCTGCAAGAGTCATTCAACAGCGCACGAAACGAAGCGCCAATTGCAGAGGACACGAGGGCAGACCAAACCAACTGCATAGTCAGCCGCGTTGGCCGATGGTTCGCCCAGAGATCAAGCCAGAGGGGCCATGGCGATCACTCTCCTGCCGTAGAGGATCGCTCCAAAGCCGGTCACATACATCAACAGGCTATAGACCGCCGCAGGCACGGCCATGTCGGGGTTGTTGAGCAGACCGGCGGTGATGGCAATCGCCAGGGTTCCGTTCTGAATCCCCACTTCAATCGCGATGCAGACCTGCTGAGCCCGTGGCAGGCGAAACAGCTTTCCCGCCGACAAGCCCGTCAGCATGGCCAGCAGGTTGAGCACCACGATGGCGAGTCCCACCTGCGCCAGAAATCCTGGCAGCTTGCTGCCCTCCCGAATCAGCAACAGCACGATGATCAGCGCCAGGAGGCCTGCAGCCAGGCGGCCCATCTGCTTTTCGAGGCGACGGGCGGTCCCAGGAAAACGGTGACGGATGGCCATGCCGATGGCCGTTGGCAGCAGGGTGATCAGGACGATCTGCAGCATGGTGGTGCCCAGCGGCAGGACCATCGCCTCCCCTGCCCCCAGGAATTGGCGCAGGGCCAGATTGGTGAACAGCGGAATCGTGAAGACGGTGACGAGGCTGCTAACGGCCGTCAGTGTCACCGACAGGGCCACATCCCCCCGGGCCAGAAAGGTCATGAGGTTGGAAGAGGGTCCACCAGGGCAAACCGCCACAACCACCAAACCGACGGCCATCGCCGGCTGCATGGGCACCGCCAGGGCGATCAGTCCTCCCAACAACGGCAACAGCAGGGTCTGGCAGACCGTGCCCACCACGACCGCCCTGGGGTAGCGGGTGATGCGTTTGAAGTCCTCTGCCACCAGGCTGAGGCCCATCCCCAGCATGACGCTGGCCAAGGCCAGGGGCAGCAGGACAAGCGTGAAAAAGCTGCTCTGCATTAACGGGTTGCCATGCTCTGCATCACCTTGCCCATGATCCTCACCCGCGCCCAGCGCGGCAGCACAACGATGCCATGGCCCTGGAGTTCCACCTGCAGGCCCTCGGCCAGGCTCTGCACATCGGCCTTGGTGGCCGCGATCGAGCTGAGCAGCACCAGGCCATTCACCAGCAGCATCTCGGTTTCGGTGGCGATCTGGCTGGCCTCCAGATCATCCTGGATTGAGCACTTCCTCAAATTGCGCTTCTTCCAACAGGGTCCGAATGGCTTCGGCAGTTGGACGCATACTTCAGTTCGCAAATGGTTGGACTCAACAACGCGTTTCTTGCAAGCAAACACGCAAAGGATAAGAGATGGACCCGAGAAGACATCCAGGTATCGATCGCGCAGTTTCAGCAGATGCGTCTCAAGGCAAACGCCATTTGAGATCCTAGCTTTGGCCAAATGAAAGCCCTACCGGCAAGCCCTTTGATCTGTTTAACGCTGGCTATCACCTGGCCGCAGAGAGCAGTGAAAGAGGCCATTCACGGGAGGCCGTAAATATGAGGTGGCGGCTCGGGGAATGGCCGTGCTAGAGAGTGAAATCAGCGTCTGGGTCAAGAAGCGGCAGGAGCCTTGCGGTAACCATGGCCAATACATGAGGTGATGCACGCTCAATCAGCTTCGCCTTTCTCGCACGCCAGTCAAGGCTCTTGAGCTGATCTGCAAGAACGACGCCAACCACACCACTACCCTCTGGCAAGAGCACCTCAAAAGGATATCCTTTCACTCTAGAGGTAATTGGACAAAACAAAGCCGAGCCCACCTTGCCGTTGTAGGACTTTGGCGAGATAACCAAGGCCGGTCGTCTTTCAGCTTGCTCACTACCAGTCTGTGGGGTGAACTCCAGCCACACCAGGTCACTGCGACAAGGAATAGACGCAGCGGACATTAAAAGAGCTCCAGCCCAACAGTCTCTCCTGTATCGACAGTGGAATGGAGATTCTCGGCCGTCACTCCCGCAAGGAGATCAACCAGACTGAGTCGCTTGGGAAGCACTGGCTTCACGACCAACGCCCCGTCCTTGGCGCTCAGGCTCCCCTCAGTGCCAGCACCAAGACCAATCTGCCCAGCCAGACCACGCAGGATCCGCACACCAAGGCTGTTTCCCCACTTCTGGACCCGCGTCTGCATGCGGCCCCTAAGAGTTTGCTGAAAAACCCGGCCACCTCTGCGAGAATGCATCAACTGCCCATTCGTTGATGCGAGGCCAACAGGAGCGCAGCGGCTCCCTGTTCTCCTACGTCTCGATCGAGGAGCGGA
>Ga0247832_1002323_pt1 | contig 29614 bp, 15 predicted proteins | sample LaCruzMarch2015__10_FD_192407 | JGI IMG/M metagenome (GOLD analysis project Ga0247832, IMG submission 192407) | Freshwater microbial communities from meromictic Lake La Cruz, Castile-La Mancha, Spain - LaCruzMarch2015_4m | ecosystem: Environmental > Aquatic > Freshwater > Lake | place: Spain... | reverse complement strand
ATCTAAATCAAAGGCAATGCTTTGTACAGGGCGAGTAAGATTTTCGAGAATTCTTCCTGTGTTTTTAAAATTGGTCTTTCCATCAAAGTTGAAACTATGAAGTGAGCCTTTGGCTAAATCGTTGGGATTTAAGATGCCGATATTTGTAAAATATCCAACTCGATTTTCTGCTTTTTGAAGTGTATTTCCGAAATCAATATCAACTATTGTTTCTTTTACTTTTTGAGCCAAAATAGTTGCTGCTTTTTTATCAAAAATACTAAGCATTGAATCACTGGCGGCGTAAATTTTCTGGTTGGTACTATCAATTTTGATGTAAGTAAGCGATGGAAAACTACTTTGTGGAATTGAAATTGGTTTTACCGAAAACAAATCAGTAATTACCGAAATTTGCTTACGACCTTGACCTGGTAATTTTTCTGGAGCATTTTCTTCATAAAAAGCTATAATTTTAGCCCAATCTTCGGGTGTGACGCTTGCAACGCTCTCAAATTTTCCATCTGCACCTTTTTGAATATCTGGATAAGCTTCACCATTGACAATCTGTAAACCCATTTGTTGAGCCATTATTGGCATGACATTATTTTTCCAAGTTGTTTTATCAAGCAAACTTGGCTCTGGGAAAAGGTGGCACGAAGCACAATAAGTTTGAGCTAATTTTTCACCTTCCGATTGTTTATTGCAGCTTAGCGTAAATAATAAACCGATGAAAGGGAAACAAGCGATTACCCGTAAAATATTTATGTTTGGAGTTCTCAATTCTTAACTACTTTTTTTGTTCTAATACCATTTTTCCCGTACAAAACCAAGATATAGCTGCCCGATGGAATTGTCTGCAAAGATACGTTGGGTAAGCCTTCGTTGATGATGGTTTTTCTTAAAATAACACTAGCTTTTTGGTCAATTAATTCTAAACTTTGGATGTCTTTTAAACCTGAAATCATTATGATATCCTCGATTGGATTAGGGTAAATATTAATAATTGATTCTTTTTCAATGTCAAGAGGGGTGGAGTTGTCGATAATTTCTTCAATTTTTATTGAAGAAATATTGATATTCGCAATCGTTGTTCCTAAATCAAAGCTCATTCGAGCGGATAAATCGCTTGTTTCATTCATTACGAAAGTATAAGAAAACTCCTTTTCTTTTGTGCCGAAAGTTAAGTTACTGTATCCAGAATAACTATTATAAGGAGATGCATTTTTGCCGACATAGTTTATTACCGAAACATCTTTGTCGGCTTTTGCTGTAATGCTTACTAAATATCTTTTTTTGTTTAAAATCGGAATATTTCCCTTGGTTAATTGTACGTGCCAACCGTCTTTTGAAGCAGTTTTTACATCAATATTCAAACCATTATTCCGTAAAATCGTAGCTGTCGAATTAGGTTGCACACCCAAATTCCATCCATCGTTTGTGCTAAAATCGCTTTGATAAAGTATTTTTGTTGCTAAAACCTTGGCATTAGACATCGGATTTTTTAGCAAAGCATCTACTAATTTAGTATTATATTGTTGATTTGTGGGGTTATAAATACCAAAACCTGCACTAAATTCCCAATAGGCCCAACTGAAACCTTGTTCTTCAAACCAACGAGCCAAAAAAGTAGTCCATTTTACCCTACTTTCAATATCGGCTTTGCTGTAAGCTCCAAATTCTCCAACATGAACCGGAATGTTTTTTTGTTTGGCGAGAGTATTCAAGTAGTCAAATTCTGACATTATTTGATTCCTTTCAAGAGCCAAATCTTCCCAAATCGTGCCGAGCCAATTTTGAGCCTCGCTACCTACCCATTCTGCTCCTTGATGCGTAAAATTGAAAGGATTATAATAATGGACGGTCAAAATAATATTTTTATCATCGGGAATTTTTAGACTTGGAACTCCGCTAAGTCCACCATAATTAGCTGTTCCCATCAAAACTGCCCTTGTTGGATTTGTCTTACGAATACTTTTTAAAGCATCAGAAAAATAGGTATTCCAAAGGTCGGGTGTTAGATTTGCGTTAGGTTCGTTTAATACTTCAAACAGCAAATTTTGGTCATAATCCTTGAAAAAAGCAGCAATTTGCTCCCATTGGCTAATAAATCTAGGCTTTGTTTTTTCGGGATTTGCAAAAATCTCTTCATGGTGATGCATATTTATGACCACATATAGTTTACTCGCACGAGCCTTATCAATGACATATTTTATTCTTGCCAAAAAAACTGAATTTATTGCATACGGCTCAGTTTGCGAAGCTCGCGTGGCAACATCCCAACGAATCGGAATTCTTACATGGTTGAAACCCAATTGTGCGATTCTCTCAAAATAATCATCTATGAAAGGGTTTCCCCATTCTGTTTCAGTGGGAGCTTCAAACATATTTCCCATATTTATTCCTCGACCTAATTTTTTGTTTAGGTCTTGAATCGAAAGGCCTTGAGCATAAAGGATTTGTGAGAAGCTTATAAAAACAATGGTGATAATGAAGTTATTGATTTTCATTCTTTTGAATTTGAATATTTTCTCAAATTTAAAACTAATCTTGCGGTTGTTCAATAAAAAAAAGGAAGCCTTCAATCAAAGCGAATGTCGCCCAGCGAAAGCTTCCATTAAGTTTGTCAAAGAATTACTTACAAATTTTTTTTCTTCAATTCATTTACGGCAAAGTCAGCCGCACGAGCTGTAAGAGCCATATACGTAAGCGAAGGGTTTACGCAAGATGCCGAAACCATCGCTGAACCATCAGTAACAAAAACGTTTTTCGCTCCCCAAACTTGGTTATTACCATTCAAAACCGAAGTTTTTGGATCACGACCCATGCGGGCAGTTCCCATTTCGTGAATCGCCATACCCAAATATGAGCCACGGTCGTAACCTTTTACGTTTTTTACACCTGATTTTTCGAGCATTTCGATGGCATCGTTTTGCATATCGACACGCATTTTTTTCTCGTTTTCTTTTAATTCTGCATCAAAAACTGGTAACGGAAGTCCCCATTTATCTTTTTCGGTTGGGTGTAAATACACACGATTTTCAAAGTAAGGAAGTGTTTCACCAAAGCCACCGAAGCCCATAGTCCAGTTGCCAGGTTTTGTTAAATCTTCTTTGAAATCTGCACCGAAATTCAATTCGGCTACATTTCGTTGCCATCCTTGTCGGCTACCACCACCTTGATAACCAAAACCACGTATATAATCACGTTTGTCGGAGCCAATATTTCGGTAACGCGGTACATAAATACCATTGGCACGGCGGCCAGAATAATATTTATCCAAATCGCCTTCCCACTCGCCACCAGCACCGGTGCGGAAATGGTGGTCCATCAAATTATGTCCAAGTTGACCAGAATCATTGCCAAATCCATTAGGGAAACGCTCAGATGTTGAGTTGAGCATCAAGGTTGTAGAACCCAATGTACTTCCACAAACGAAGATGATTTTTGCATAAAACTCACGCACATCGAGCGTTTGAGTATCAACTATGCGAACGCCCGTAGCTTTTTGAGTTTTGGTATCGAATAAAATTTCTTTAGCAACAGAATCTGGACGAAGCGTTAAGCGGCCAGTTTTAGCTGCAGGCGGCAATGTACAAGATTGTGTACTGAAATAGGCACCAAATGGACAGCCTAATGCACATTTATTGCGATATTGACAAGCTGCACGACCAACACCAAGCTGTTCTTTGCGAGCTTCCGAAAGGTTTGCTACACGCCCGATGGTCATCGTACGACCTGGGAATGTTTTTTCAAGACGTTTACGCACTTCTTTTTCTACACAATACATTTCCATTGGCGGTAGAAAATCGCTATCAGGCAATTGAGGTAAACCAAGTTTTTCGCCAGAAATACCCGCAATTTTTTCTACATAAGAATACCACGGAGCAATGTCTTTGTAGCGAATCGGCCAGTCAACCGCAATACCATCTTTTAAGTTAGCTTCAAAGTCAATATCACTCAAACGATATGATTGACGACCCCACATAATTGATTTTCCACCAACGATATTTGGTCTATACCAGTCGAAACGTTTATCTTCTTTATATAGTGCATCCGAATCGTTCATCCAATACTTTTCGCTCATTTCGTTATACGGATAATCACGAGCTAATTTCGGGTGACTTTCTTTTTGAGCTACCGTTAAACGTCCATTATATTGCGACTCCCACGGAGCTTTCATGGCGTTTTCATAGCCTGTTACATGTTCGAGTTGGCGACCTTTTTCGAGCATCAATACTCGCATTCCTTTTTCGGTCAATTCTTTAGCTGCCCAACCGCCCGAGATACCCGAGCCGATTACGATGGCATCGTAAGTTTGGTCTTTGATTAAATCTATATTTAAGTTTGCCATTGTTTTAATTTGAAAATTAGATAATTTGGTGATTTGAAAATAGTTTGCAAGGGGGCGAATAGATAACTTGGTAATTTATCAATTAGGTTTAGTATTTGTAATCACAATTGTAAAATACATTTTCAAATTGACAAATCTCCAAATTTTCAAATCATAATGCCCAAGCTTTCTGACCAGGTTTGAGTGGAATACAAGCTTCAAACTTACCAGGGATTGGTAAATATTCTAAAGCTTGTGTTGCACCAATTTCTGAAGTGAAATAGCCCGTTACGGTTAAACCTTTAATCATTAAGAAAAAAGCTTTGTTATCTACCGTACTTTGTTTGAGCATTTCGTTTTTCTGAGCCACATCAATTGCAGCAAATCCTTTACCAAATTTTGCTTGGCTATCGGCATCTAGTTTTGCTAATCCAGCATAAAATTTCTCTTGTTCTGGTTTCTCAAAACAATCACGGACGACACGCACAATAAATTTTTCAACACCTGCTGCTTTTGCCCCTGGCGTGCCTGTTGTTGGAATAATAATATCGGCCACTTCGGCCAATAAAGCTGATTGGTCGGCTGTTACTGCAACACTTTCGCCAGTGTTGAGAATTTGCCCCATAGCACCTGCCATTAATGGTGCAGAAAGTACACCTCCGAGTAGGAGCGTGGCTCTTTGTATGGCTTCTCTACGATTCATATATTTTAGTTTAATTTTGAGTGATAGAATGGTCGAATGATAGAATAATTTATTAAATCAAGTTGAAATATTTTAATCTTTCATTCAAAATTATCTGTGAAAACTTTCTCCTACAAACTTAAGAACTTCGGGCAAAGCCGTACGCCAATATGACCAAGTATGACCACCATCACGAACTCTAAATTCGTGCGGAATTTTCATGTCAATCATCATGGTGTGAAGTGCCATGTTGCCTTTTATTAAGAAATCATCGTCGCCGCAATCAATATAGAACTTAACTTTTTTCAAATCATTGGCATTGGCTGTTTCTACAATTTTAATTGGTGCATTTTTGTAGTAATGTTCGGTCAAACGTTCTTTTCCTTTTAAGTCTTTGCCATATAAATCACCGAAAACAGTGTTCCAACGATTAATATCTGCATTTTGCGTAACAACCTCTTCATCAGTCCAAATAGCAGCACTCAATGGAGCGGCCGCTACAAACATATCTGGGTGTTTGGTTGCGTAAAGAAGTGTTCCAAGACCACCCATCGAAAGGCCAGCTACTGCTCTGAACTCTTTTTTTGCACGAATTCTGTAATTTGATTCGATGTAAGGAATAAATTCTTTGATAAAAAAATCTTCAAATTTTGTTTTGCCATCAAAAGTGTTCATGTACCACGATACGCCAGCATCGGGCATTACGATAATCATCGGAGGAGCTTCACCACTATTGATAGTTCGGTCGGCAATTTCGGGCGTTAAGCCAAATTGAGTCCAGCCAGTTTCGTCATCGGTATAGCCGTGAAGTAAGTAAAGTACTGGATATTGGCGATTGGTTTTGTCGTAGTCGGCAGGTAAATAAATGTTGTATTCGACATCTTTGCCGAGTGTGCTGCTCTTGATTTTTAGACTTTCTTTGATTGTTCCTTGCTGGGCATAAGTAGCAAATGAGCCTATCAATAAAAATAGCCAAAGTAAACGTTTCATTATGTAATAGTATAAGGTTGAATAAAAATCAAATATAGTAGATTTATTGACAGATTATATGCTAAATACAGATTTTTTAATAACTCAAATCAACTTTTTTATTCATTTTAGGGTTAGTGGACATTTATGGTGCTAATACCTTTGTAACGTTTTGATTATCATATCTTTGGGTTAATGGACATTTATGGTGCTAAAACCTTTGTAACGTGTTAATTATCATATCTTTAAAAGAAACGAAAGGTTATGAATAAAAAAACTGCTTCTACTGTAAGAGCATAATTGTTACAAAAGATGGTAAATTTAATGACAAACAACGTTATAAATGTGCGGTTTGTGGAAAAAGATTTATTGATGGTGAGTGTTTGGAAAATATCAATTAATGGATAGAGTACACCAAAAGCAAACAAACTTGTGCACAACTATTAAACAAATATTTCTGTTCAATAAAGACCATTCAACGTCGATTATATTTAGTTAAGACTACCTAAAAAAGTAGCTTTCCTTAACTAGAAAATGTGCTGATGGATACGTCTGGGCGTCGCTCCGCATTTTTTGGAAAGAATTTTGGTGTTGTAGTGTTTAAAGATAGTCTAAGTGGTAATATTATTTTCACACAATTTGTCAAGCAAGAAACTAATCAAATTTATTTGGATGGTATGGAAGAAATTTCACGCAGATGTATAAAAATTCAGTCTTTCATCTGTGATGGAAGAAAGGGTTTAGTACAACTATTTTCTGATATATCGATTCAATATTGTCAATTTCATCAAGTAAAAACAATTCGGACACATTTGAGTAAAAAGCCTAAATTAAAGGCCAATTAGGAACTTTGGGAGCATACTTTGCTACTTACTCGCACAGATAAAGAAAGTATTGCTGGTGATTTAGAGTTATAGTATGTCAAATGCAAACCATTTCTCAACGAGCAGAGAACGGATGAAAATGGGAAGCGACGATGTGTTCATAAAAAACTGAGAAGTGCTTACAGAAGCCTCAAAAACAATCTGTCATGGTTGTTTAATTGGTATTACAACAAGTCGTTAATTATCCCTAATAAAACCAATGCTATTGATAGTTTGCTGATTTGAAGAACAAATAGAGGAATCATAACGGTTTATCTTTGGAGAAAAAAAGAAGTTTATATATGAGTTTTTTTTGGATAAATACCTCAGGGTGTCGATAAAAAAGTTTACAAAATCCCCTTTTGGTGACTCTCGTCGGTCTCAAATTATCCCTAATAAGTTACTCTCCAGCAGAGCGTTTGTACGTTTTATTTGACAATAAAAAAGAAAAAAAATTAGTATAGATAGTTCCAATTATTAAAAATATACACCACCATTTTTGTCCATTAAATCAATGCGTCTATTGAAAAACATCATAAATGTTCATTACTTCAATTTTTTTGATAAATACTTGATAGCAGATAGCATATCACAATCAAGTAATGAGCATAAGAGTACCCACCTATTGTTTGCATATAATTTGCTTTCTAAACCAGTCTTGAAATCAAATATAGACAGTTGTTTCTCAGATTTATAGTTGACCATCTGCAAGGTTTTTTCTTTATATAAACGAATATCCTTGCACTTTTACAACAAAATATCCATCTATATATTTGATAGTCAAATAGTTATGACTTTTTCAGCAAGCCCTATTTTTAACTATAAAAAAAGCTTTGGAAAGCACAATCTTGATGCAACAGCCGTATAAGGTAATAATATATCAGCATCCAAAGCAGGATTTTCGGATTTTAACTTGTCGTATAAAAGTATTCAGCAAGCTGAAATTCAAAAAGTAGTGTTGCTTATAATTATAGCAGCAAGTATTCAACGTTTTGCGAACATCGGCAAAATCTTGTGGTTTTTTGCCCATCATTTTTTCATTTTCAGCAATGATTTTTGCCAAAAACTTTGGATAGCAAATAAGGGCAAATTCAACATTTGGTGATTTGGCAAAAGATTTTGCCAAAAACATTCCACAGCTATTTGTTCTCATTATTCCAAAAATCACTTTTTGTTTAGGTTAACAATGATAAGCAAAAAGATAAGAAAAAGTAAGCATGGCTGCCCATCCGATGGCAGTTTGTTTGATAAAATCACGTCGATTTTACATAATATTTTTCTATATTTTTTATGAAAAATTAAGTTAAAATTGGTTTTACTACTTTTCCTGCAACATCTGTTAAACGATAACGGCGACCTTGAAACTTAAAGGTAAGTTGCTCATGGTCAATGCCCATCAAGTGCATGATTGTTGCTTGAAGGTCATGAATATGAACTGGGTCTTTGGTAATGTTGTAGCCAAATTCGTCAGTTTCTCCGTAAGAAATTCCTTTTTTTATGCCACCACCAGTCATGTAAATAGAAAAACAGCGTGGATGGTGGTCTCTACCGTAGTTTTCTTTTGTGAGTTTTCCTTGCGAGTAGTTTGTTCGTCCAAATTCACCTCCCCAAACGACCAATGTATCGTCTAAGAGCCCTCTTTGTTTTAAATCTTTAATCAACGCAACCGATGCTTGGTCAACTGACTTTGCCATGATTTGAATATCTCTGGGTAAGTTACCGTGATGGTCCCAACCTTTGTGGTAGAGTTGTATAAAACGTACATCTTTTTCGGCTAATTTTCTAGCTAAAAGACAATTAGCAGCAAAAGTACCTGGAATGCGGCTATCAGGGCCGTACATGTTAAAAACTGAATCTGGTTCTTTGGATATATCTAATGTTTCCGGTACAGAGCTTTGCATTCTGTATGCCATTTCGTATTGTTTCATACGACTGTCGAGTTCGGGGTCTAATACTTGTTTGTATTGGTCTTCACTCAATTTCGACAAAGCACTTAACATATTTCTTCTAGACGATTTATCGATACCATTGGGGTTGTTGAGGTAATAAACAGGGTCTTGCCCTGACCTAAACACCACGCCTTGATGCACCGACGGTATAAAACCATTGCTCCACAATTTTGCATAAAGTGGTTGGTCTGGGTTCGTGGTTGCTTTTGAAAGTAAAACCACAAAAGCGGGAAGATTTTGATTTTCTGAACCTAAACCATAACTCATCCAAGAACCCATCGACGGACGACCACCAATTTGATTACCTGTTTGAATAAACGTGATCGCTGGGTCGTGATTGATGTGTTCGGTGTGCAAGGATTTTACAAAACACAACTCATCGGCGATTTGCTTATGATAAGGCAGTAAATCACTAATCCATGCACGACTTTTACCGTATTGGGCAAATTTAAAAGCGGATGCTGCTAAAGGAAACGAGCTTTGTCCCGAACTCATGCCTGTCAGCCGCTGCCCTCCTCTAATTGATTCGGGCAAATTCTGCCCCCACATTGCTTCGAGTTTAGGCTTATAGTCAAAAGTTTCAAGTTGAGAAGGAGCTCCACTTTGATGTAAATAAATAACTCTTTTAACTTTGGGTGCAAAGTGTGGCCCGATTTTATGAAAACTATCGTTAGCTTGAGCAGTGTTTGGTAAAATAGCCGACAATGCTGCTGCACCTAAGCCAATACCAGAGTTTGTTAAAAAAGTGCGACGACTCATTTGGTCATGCACTTGGTCTTGTAGGTCGTTAGTCATTTGTTTTTCTTAAATTAAATATCTTTTCTTCAATAAATTCATCATAAAAACATTAATCTCAAATTGATTAGCTACAGGTTGCTGCGTGTAAGGCAGCGTAGGCATATAATTTGCTGGACCAAATTCGGTGGTAATGGTTAATATTTTATTATCTTTTCGATACCTTTCAACTACTTTATCCCACCAAGCTAAGTGACTCTCTAAGGTTTTAGCCCATTCTGGAGCTCGTGGATCGTTTATTTGTGGACCTTCTTGATGACCAACTCTTGAATGAATGTGATTAGTGCGACTTAAGGCTAAATCTACTGCATCGTTTTGGTCTGCAAGCAATGATTCATGTACATTGCACCAATGAGAAATATCAAGTGTTAGGTTAATATCTGGAATCTTCATTAAATATTCTTTTGTCACATGGGCAGCAAAAAGACATTTTCCACGATGCGTTTCATGAACAATTTTTACTCCCGTTTCTTTTTCTATAAGAAAGGCAGTTTCAAATAATTTTTTGTTTTGATCAAAACTAAACCAGTCTTTACCTGTTTGGCTATTGATAAAAATGGGATTGGCAGAAACAAGGTTTCTCAAATGTTTTTCGAAACTTTTTAAATGTTCATCAAAATTAGACTCAAAAGATTGATAATATTGCCCAATGATTTTAAGTTCATATTTTTCAAGTGCGGTGAGTTCTTCTTTTTGGAGCTTTGGGTCTAACGAATGAACAGATTCTATGCCATCATAGCCGGCTTCTTTTACTCGTTTACAAAAGTCATCCCATGAATCGTTGGCTCCCCAACGTGGGCAAAAAAATTTGATACCAAATATATCTGAACTATTTGACATATCGTTATTTATCATGGTACCACCGATTAAAAAAGTTGATTGCTTAAGGAAATCACGACGATTAGTTTTCATAATATTATCGTTTTACTATTGCTTCATCATAATTTAAGACCGTATTTACCACAACTGTGTAGGCAGCCAATTCATTGATATTTAATGTTTTATCCCTTGAAAATTCACCAATTGCCAATAATGACTCTGCCCTTTTTGTGTCTTTACTAAATGCTTCAAACTCCGAATCATAAAGGTTTTTTAGAATTAACATCTCTTTTGGGCGTGGGTTTCTTGAAACTATCGATTGAAAAAAGAGTTGTATTCTTGCATCAAAGCTTGTTTTTTTCTTAATCACTCTTTCTGCTAAAACCCTTGCCGCCTCAACAAATTGTGGGTCGTTGAGCGTAACTAATGCTTGCAATGGTGTAGCTGTTTTTTGCCGACGAACGGTGCATAAACTACGATCGGGTGAATCGAAATTGAGCATCATTGGCGGTGGACTTGTCCGTTTCCAAATCGTATACATACTACGACGGTACAAACTGTCACCGTGTTGCTGTACATAATTTGTTGCATTTCGAGTAGCCAAAGCTTCCCAAATGCCTGAAGGTTGATATGGATAAACACTTGGTCCACCAATATTTCTGACCAATAATCCACTGGCTACCAAGGCATTATCTCGTACTTGTTCAGCACTAAAACGGTAGCTACTTCCCCTTGCCAGCCAACGATTATCAGGGTCAGCTTCGATTTGCTCTTTGTTAGCTTTTGATGATTGCTGATAAGTAGCCGACATTACAATTCGCTTTATAAACGCTTTGGTATCCCAACCTTCACCATCTTGTCTGAATTTAGCTGCCAGCCAATCTAATAGTTCGGGGTGAGAAGGTAGTTCTCCTTGATTACCAAAATCTTCTTGGGTTTTTACTAAACCAGTTCCAAAATATTGCTGCCAAAAACGATTTACCATAACCCGAGCAAACAAGGGATTGTCTTCATCTAATAACCATTGCGTTAGTCCAAGGCGATTGCGAGGAAAAGAACTTGGTAATTTTCCGATTTTTAGAGGTGTTTCGGGGCTAACCTCTTCACCATGAGCATCGTAAACACCCCTTTGCAATATGTAAGATTTACGCAGTTGTCGGCGGTCTCGAACCACCATAATATCTATTTCTTTGTTTAATACTTCCACTTCTTCGCCAATTAACTTTTGCGAATTAGCGGCCAAATGTTGGGTTTCTGGGTCAATATGCGTAATATAATAATCAAAGAGAGCTTCTTTTTGGTATTCTGAACGTTTTTCCGATGGTGTTTTTAAAGCATTTTGTACTAAATCTTTTTGGCTCATTTCACTTTGAACTTCTAGAGGTGTCAGTGCTCTTCCAAAAATTTTAAGTTCATCCACGGCGTAACCCTTATTGATGGTAGTGTGCATTTTGCCAAATGAAAAGTTGGACGAAGCAGCATAACTTTTATAAATTTTATGATTTTTATTCCAAATGGTGCTTCCATCAAGATTATCTGCCACAAATTTTCCTGTGACCAATTTACCATTAAGATATACTTTTAAACCCGATGCTTGACTCGAACCATCGTAGCTCATTGTAATGTATGTCCATTCATTCGGTTTTAGTTTTTGTTCTGTTTCAAAGTCAATAGCATTATCAGGCCAAACATTATTGATTCTAAAAGACAACCTGCCGTCTTCTAATCGTTTACATTCGTAGCCTTTACAACCAGCCAAAGGGCCTGAATTTCTATTGAAAATTTGACCTTTGAACTTGGGGTCAATGAGGCCAACCCAAAGACTGATAGTGAAGGGTTGGTTTCGTTCAAAATTGCCAACTGTGCGGTGATCAAAGTTCTTGTTGTTCCACCAATTGTTGGATTCATGAATTTTTAAATAGCCGTCTCCAATAAATTTTACACCTAAACCACGTCGACCTTTTATTGAAATAGGCCGGCCTTCAGTTTCGCCATACATTTCCATAGAAAGGGTATCATTGGCAAGATTTGCAAAAAATGGTCGCTCTTTATCTTTTTTTTCGCCTTCCCATTTTACTGATTTTATATCAAAAGGAATATCAATAAGTAAGTCTTTTTTGGGTGAAATCAGTTGATTTTTACCTCCATTGCTTAGCCACTTTTCGAATCTTTCCCGTACTTTATCCTTTTGAGCTTCAGTCTTTTTTATATTATTCGATAATAGACTTTTAATAAAATTAATCCTTTTTTCAGCCTCTTTTTTGGGCAAGGTCATCATCGGACTTGAAGTAGAACCAAATGGCGACATTCCATGTTCATTGACATTATTGAAAAATGCGAACATAGAATAATAGTCCTTCTGACTGATTGGGTCATATTTATGGTCATGGCAGCGACTACATTCCACAGTTAATCCTAAAAATGCTTTGCCAAAAGTATTGGTACGGTCAGCAACATATTCTACTTGGTATTCTTCAGGAACTATCCCATCTTCTTCACTTTGGGGATGATTTCGATTGAAACCCGTAGCCACCATCATTTCTTTGGTGGGCTTGGGTAGTAAATCACCTGCTAGCTGATAGGTAACAAATTTATCAAATGGCAAATTTTCGTTAAAAGATTTGATGACCCAATCACGATACGGATATGCTGTGCGAAGAGCATCATCTTGGTAGCCATTTGAGTCTGCGTAGCGAGCTAAATCTAACCAACTAACTGCTTGATGTTCGCCAAAATGTTTTGATTTTATCAATTTGTCTACAACATTTTCGTAGGCATTTACCGATTTATCATTAATAAATGTCTCAATTTCCAAAGGCGTTGGAGGCAAACCAGTCAAATCCATGTAAACTCGGCGGAGAAGGGTATATTTATTGGCTTGTGGGCTTGGTTTTAAGCCCTTTTCTTTCATTTTTGCTAAGGTAAAATGATCAATTTCATTCTTTACCCACTTTTTTTCCTCATCTTCAGCCAAACCCCAACGAGCTAAAAAACTCTTGCCAACTTTAGGAACATCGGGCTTTTCAATTTTCGATAATGACCAATGTTCTTTGTACTCTGCTCCTTGCTTAATCCATTTGATGAGTAAAGCCTTTTCTTCATTGGAAAGTGTTAAATGACTTTGAGGTGTTGGCATAACCTCATCGGGGTCTTTGCTTAAGATTCGAGCGACTAGTTCACTATTACCAATATTTTTGGGGTCAATTGCCTTTACTCCGCTTTCCAATTCGAGGGTCGCTCCCTCAAAATTTGCTAACTGCAAACCTGCTTCAATTTTAGCTTTATCAGGCCCATGACATTTGAAGCAACGGTCTGATAATATGGGTTTTACGTGCAGGTTATAATCTACCGTTTCAGGTAGCTTTTCTTCAAACGCCAATATTTCATTTGGGATTTCTACCGAATCGGAACAAGACCAAAAAAGAAATCCACAAAAAATTATAACTCCTGTAATGCTTATATTTTTCATTTTGTAACGATAGGATTGTTTATTATTAATTCTTCCCCAAAATTTATTTCGCAGTTTGGTAAGTTTTTTCTGAGTGCTTCAACTCCAACTAAAGTCACTTTACTTTGCCACAAATAAACTTTTTTTAACGATTTGATTTCTTTAAGTATTTCTAAACCTGCATTGGTTATGGGTGTATTGACTAGGTTTAAGTATTGCAAATTTTTGAGTTTTGAAAGGTTTTGCAGTCCTGCGTCAGAAACGGTAGTATTTTCGAGGTTTAGTCTTGTCAAATTAATCAATTCTCCGATTGTTTTTAAAGAAATTCCTGTAATCTGACTATCACCCAAATTTAGCCAAACAATTTGAAGTTTAAGGGGAAGCAACAAACCAATTTGAGCATCATTAAAGCCTGAAGTATTTACCGTATTGATATTCACCCAACCATTTTTAGGGGATAAAACATCAACACTTACATTCATTTTTGTAAGAGATTCGATGTCTTTTGTCGCAGGATTTGGTACTTTTTCTTCTAAAAATTCTCTTACTTCTTTGCCATTTTCATTCGTTTCTTGACTACCCGCTCCTACTTGTAAACTTGCTAAAATTGTTTTTACCTTATCATCTTTCTCCAAATTAGCTGCTTTTTTATCCATGGAAGCCCCTGTTTGAATCCACCATTGAAGCAGTATAACTTCTTGCTCAGTAAGCTGAGTTTTACCTTTGGGTGGCATTCGGTGTTCATCTTCTTCAGGCAATAGAAGTCTTTTGTAGATTTCGCTTTCGTTCGTATTTCCTGCTACAATTATTTTTCCGTGTTCGCCACCTTTCAGTAATAATTCTGCCGTATCCATCCTAAGATTACCTTTTTGCTTTTGAGAATTATGGCACTGCACACATTTTTGTTCTAAAACAGGTTCGATAATATCTTTGTAAACCAAGGCCTCATTGATATTTGTAATGGGCTTACGAACCACTTTCACAGGAGCTGCACCAAGTATAGATAAGAGAGGTTGGGTTAAAAAATCTTCTCCGTGAGTCAATGCTCCACCTAAATGCCCGGTTACAGCAAGCATAATTGTAAAAATAGCTGAACTAATAATACCAAATTGCTTAAACTCTTTGTCTATTTTTTTAAAAATATAAAAAGCAGTTGCAATAACAGCCAAGGCAATTCCAAACCATTTATGCCAAGCAAGCAAATCTTTTTCATAACCACCACTCTTAGAAAGTAAATAACCTGCTACGCACGAGAATATGGCTGAAATCATTCCCCAAAACGCCATTTTTATAATTGCTGGGCGTAAAACGGCATATTTTTCTTTTCTTGAAAGAAATTCAAAAAGAGCTACTAACAATAAAATACCAATTGGTAGGTGAATTACCAAAGGATGCAACCTGCCAATGAGTGTTTCAAAATTGGAAGGGCTAACTTTTAATAATACCATAAGTTTGAATTAAAAACTATTAATTATTATTTCTTCAACACAGTTTGATTAATTATGTAAGACGTTAGTATGTAGTCATTGGGGTCATAAAGTTCATCCGAAAAATAAGAAATTACAAATTTTTATGAAATACTATACATTTTCTCGCCAATCAGTAGGCTCTAAAAGCAATACCTTATTTGTACTGTTTAGAATAAATATTTTCTCCTCACTTTTATTTTTTTCGAAAATTAGCAAGTGAAAACCGTATAAACAAGTAGATAAGTACTTTTTTTGTCGATGCTTTCCTCTGACACTTTCTAAAGAGTTATTATGAATTCAAAAAACTCTTTTTATTTCAAATGGTAGAACTGGCGATTCAAGAACGGCTAAAATTCTATTTTTATCACGATAGGTATTTATTTCAATTAATTTTGAAATATACAACCTCAATATTTTAAAAGAAAAACCCAAGAATCTCACTTCGATATCGTTTTCAAAAATAATGAGAGTACACTGATGTTTATAACAGCCATATAAGAAAGTTTACTTTTTGATGAAAAGGTTGTTGTAAGCCAGCAACAAAACGTTGAAAAATGGATTGTCTCACAAAAACTGACTCAATAAGAAAGGAGCGGGATGCCGCCCATTTGAACTTGGGAGATGTGATGGTTTCAGACAAAAAAGGTGATACTTTAGCTATCAATGATTATTCGATTGAGATTCAAACCGATGGTGGTTTTATGGTAAAAATGTCCGCCAGTTATGACTTAGGAAAAATTAAAAAAGAAGGCTTTGATAGTACAACGATTCAAGCAGAATTAGACGCACCAACTTTGAATCAATTGAATAAAAATAACCACACATCAAGTTTTGGATGAGCAAAATATGGGTATATAAAAGTATAAGTCTCCATTTCGTCCATTTTTAAAACCTAATTGCCATTGGTTTTAACGAACTGATAAAATAGTATAAAAACAAATTGGCTTTAGTCAAAACTATTAATAGTCTTACTAAAGCCAATAAGGATTTTTATTCGTTGTCTGACTGTTTTACAGACATCAATAAATTACTATTTACTTTTTTGATGCAATCTTTTGTCTATTAACTCAATGCCTTTCTCGCTTCACGATCTGGGTCATTTTTGAGAATACATTCATCATTTAGAATCATGGTTTCTCCTTTTTCAGAGGTATATCTTGCCCAATTTGGCAATCCTCCACCATTTGGATTTCCTGTGCGAACGAAGTTCAAAAATGATTTTGCCATTTTTTCAGATAGTCTTCTTGGTCTGGCACCACCGCCTGTGTGCGTAAGCATGAGGTCGGTGTTATAGAACCAAAAACAAATATCGTCGCAGTGGAATGCTCTCATACGACCATCAAAAAGTGGTGGCTGAAAACCAAACCAAGCTACATAAACTGGAGCTTTTTGTTTTGCTTTGGCATCTGCCGTGGCAATTGCACCTTTACGATTACTGAGAATCATCGACCAAATTTCAACAGGTTTTTTTTCTGGAAAAACCTTGGCGTAAGCATCTACGATTTCACTTGTTTTATCACCAAATCTTGCTTTTAAATTTGCTTTTGCTTCTGATAAAGTTACGTTTTCAAGGGCCGAATTAACTCTACTCGGCGATTGCTCATTGAAAGTTGTACTTAAAATCATCGGTACGTCAGCCGAAAAGTGTAAATTATCGGCATAAAAAGCACCTACTGATAAGAAATTGCCATCTGCTACGGGAGCAAAACCGCCTCGAATAAGATTAAGACGTTTTGCTTCATCAGCCATTTTGGTTATTGCACGGTTGGCAATGTCAATGTATTCTCTCCACGGGATTTGTTGTAATTTTCCTATCTCATTGGGGCCTAAACCTGCTTCTTTTAGTACCATAGCACCGAGTTTTTCAGAATATTCTTTCGATAAACCATTGAGGGATGAGCCACTAAGTGCAACGGCTTTGTGGAATAAACCTTTAGCCGAAGGCATGGCAGTTAATGTACAAACCTTTGAACCACCACCTGATTGTCCGATGATTGTGACGTTGCTGGCATCACCACCAAAATTGGCAATATTATCTCTTACCCACTCCAAAGCTGCTACAATATCCAACATACCAACATTGCCTGATGCTGCCATTTTATCATCTATACCTGCCAAATTTGTAAAGCCCAAAGCTCCCAAACGATGATTGAGCGAACAGAAAACCACATCACCAAATCGGCTAAGGTTTTCGCCTTGGTAGCCATCTTGCTCTACTGCATTTCCGTTTACAAATCCACCACCATGCAGCCAGACTATTACTGACCTTTTTTTATTATCAAGAGCAGGCGTCCAAACGTTGATTTTTAGACAATCTTCGCTTACGTCGTCATAATTCCAATGGTCAACAAATGAAGCATATTGGTCAGCATAGCGTTTTTCCATGATCTGTGGAGCAGAATTTCCCCACCAAACCGCTGGCTTTACATCTGTCCATGATTTAGGTTTTTGTGGAGGCATAAAACGATTTTCACCCGAAGTATCAGCTCCGTAAGGAATGCCCAAAAAAGTATGAATCCCTCGTAGAATATAACCTCTTACTTTGCCATATTGGGTGTTGGTAACCGCAATATTATCACCAACAAATAATATTTGTTCGTCTTCTTTTTCTTTAGGCTTAAATCCTTTAGCCTCTGAAGAAATTGTAGAACCAAGAGCGAGGCCGGTCGCACCTAGGCCGGTCGCACCTAAGCCGGTCGCACTTAGACCTAATTTTTGAATGAAATTTCGGCGATTTGTTTTCATTTTAATAGTTTTATAGGGTGAATAGATGGAGTTTGAATTTAATTTCCCCTCCTTTTTACAAGTGGGGTAGCAAAATTCTGATGAAGTCGAATTTGACTGGGACACCCAGTCCGAATGGTTTATTTTGGGTTAAAAGCTTTTAAATTTATTATACCCCAATTAGCCACCCCGCCGACTTCGTCAGGCACCCCTCCTTGAAAAAAGGAGGGGAAATTAATAAGTTATAAAAAATTACCCTACAATTTTCTTCAAATTAATGAAGCTGTTTGTAAGGTTAGCAACTGGAGATGGAGCTCCGTCTTGTTCTACAAAATAATGCCTTACACCCGAAGTTTTTGCGGCCTCAAAAATTGGTTTAAAATCAATATAGCCTGTGCCAACTTCTACGGGCTTTTGGGTTTCTTTATTCAAATCTTTTATGTGGAAAAGAGGAAAACGACCTGGATGTTTTTGGAATAATTCTGGAATATTTAAACCTGCTTTGGTTGCCCATGCAAGGTCAAGTTCAAATTTAAGTAAATCGGCACTGATTTGTGAAGCCATTATATCGAAAGGGCGTTGTCCGTCAACCATTTCAAACTCTGCAGTATGGTTATGGAAAACAAGAGTAAGTCCTGCTTTCTTGGCTGCTTCGCCTGCTTTTTGAAGAATTTCGAGCGAAAGCTTTACTTCTTCCATTTTATTCACTGGAATACTGGCACAAACCAAATATTTTGCACCCCCTTCAGCTACATAGTCAACGATTTCCTGTGTATTATTTAGCAAGTTTTTCATTGGTGGCATGGCTGGCCTAGCAGGTGCTGTATTTCCATCAGCCGATTGACGTTGGGTGGGACGATTATACGGAGCTCCAGTTACGTGGTGTGCTTGCCACGACATTCCTAAATCTGCAACTAATTTGGCAAATTCTTTAGGTTTCATGCCATAAAAACCACCTTTCATACTAAATGCCGATTCGATTTCTTTGTATCCGATTCCCGCAATTTGCTTTAATGTTCCTTCAACGTCTTTGTCGATTACTAACATTGTGGTAAATAATTGTACTCAAAAGTTTTTTACCTTTAATGGCTCTCCAAAAGCATCGGCTAAATTTGGTAACATCAATCCCCCAAGTGCCAAAGCTCCTGTATTTTTTAGAAAATCTCTTCTATTTTGCATTGATTTTTTGGTAATTAAAGTTTTGTTGTAATTTTTTTAGAAATGGGGAGGGGGAAGGTTTTGAGAAAATGAGAATCGGGCTTTTACACCCAATTCTCGTAACTGTATTTATTTTAGGGTTTATTATTCGCCTGCTTTAAACTCAATTGCTGAAACCGCCATCACGATTTGTGTATCTTTTGCTTTATCATTTCTGAAAACCAAATAAACATCATGCTGGCCAGCGTTTTGAGGAACATTTACTTTTAATTTACTATTCATGTTTGGGCGTGCTGGTGGTGTTGCGGCTGGTGCAGGCGTTCCTGTGGCTGGCACTCCTGTGGCAGGTGTCGAGGCTGCTGGTTGAGCAGGTGCTGCTGGAGGAGCGGTGGCTCCCGACCCCATTCTCATTTCTCTTGGCTCGATTTTATCGCTTGTGCCAATCAAGGCACCCGTTGGTAAGTCAAGATGAAGTTCGATAACGCCACCTGCTGCACCTACGCGTGTTTGTGCTTGGGCAGTAATTTCGATTTCTTTGATGCCTGTTAAATCAACGTTTGTATAAGCCAAATAAGATTTATCACCAACCATTGAAAATGAGCGTCCAGGCGTAATGACCAATTGTGTTCCCTTTGATTTGTCTGCAAACTCTGGATTTAAGATAGGGTTTTTCAAAACAACTACATCCTCCGTTGAAAGTGATTTCATTACTTTTGTTCCTTTATCTTTGTAAGCCGCACGCAAAATATACGTTCCGTTAGATTTCTGACCATCAGGAATTTTTGTCGAATAGCTGCCTTGCATTGGCATTGATTTGGCCGTTTTTGGCTCATTAATATTTAAGATATAATCAACCATAATATTGGCTTCGGCTATTGAGATTTGTGGGTGTGCCGCCATTATGTGGTCGCCCCAAACTCCACCACCACCATTGATGATTTTCTTTGAAAGATACTCAACTGCTTTGCTATCGCCTTTATATTTGTTGGCTACATCTTTTAGGCTTGGCCCAACTGATTTTACATCGACAATATGGCAAGATTTACAATCACTTTTTCCCATCAAACGTTCGCCCATTGAAGCAAATGCTACAGCATCAACGCCACGATGATTTTGCGAAGCCTCAATTTTATCATATCCGATTGGCATATAATCAATGCTTACTGCTACTTGTTCAGCCTTTATTTTGCCATTTGTCAAATCTCCATCTTCTTTGTCTGATACAGTTACTTCGTAGTCGATTGGTTTATTCGGGAAATAGAAAGTTTTGTTTCCTTTTTTGATGTTAAAAGCAACTGCTGGAGGTTCATTACCCACTTTTATTTCGAGCGATTCGCTATTTTCTTCGCCTTTCCCGTCTTTTACGGTCAATGTTACATCATAAATTCCTGCTTTGTCAAGCAATACAGTTGCATTTTCAGTTTTGAAAATCTTTTTGCCTGCTTTGCTTTTTACTTCCCATAAATACGTGAGTTTATCACCATCTGGGTCGTTTGTACCAGTCGATGTAAGATTTACTTTCAAAGGAGCAGAACCCGTCAAATTATCTGCTTTGGCTATCACTTTTGGCATACGGTTTCCGCCATTGTATTCTACTTTTACGAGTCTTGCGTTGTCGTTTCCTTTGAACCACGCCGAGCCATATTCTAATACATATAAATCTCCGTCTGGGGCAAAATCCATATCAATAGCACTACCGAAATCGGTGTTTGGCATGAATCGTTCCATAGATTTATAGTCGCCATTGGCATCCATTGTTACTGACATAATCCAGCCACGCATAAACTCAACAATCAACCATTTTCCTTCATAATACTCAGGAAAAACACGTTTTCCAGCTGGAAAATCGGACTTATGAAAAACTGGTCCGCCCGTTGCACTTCTACCCGAGCTTCCTACCATTGGAAATTCTGCTGAAATACCATAAGGATAATAAATAAATGCTTTTTGAGCAGGAGGAAGGTTTTTTAGACCAGTGTTGTTTGGCGAATCATTGATTGGTTTTGCTGGGTCATAAGTAGCATTTGGACGAGGTTTTCCTGTTTCAAAATCCCAGTCTGCATAGGCTTTGTTATCACCTATAAAATATGGCCAACCAAAATTACTTGCTTTACGAGCTTGATTAAATTCATCGTATCCGCGTGGGCCTTGCTCAGTATCAACCGAGGCATCGGGGCCAACTTCTCCCCAGTATAAATAGCCAGTTTTGCTATCAATGGTTGGTCTCCACGGGTTGCGGTGTCCCATTGTGTAGATTTCTTTTTTTACCAGACCATCGCCATTATTTGGCGTAGTTTCGAATAAATTTCCTTTCGGAATTGAATAAGTAGCATCCGCTTCCGGCTTAATTCTTAAAATTTTCCCTGTCAAACTGTTTGTATTTCCTGCCCCACGTTGGTCGTCCCAATATTCCCAACCTTTTCTTTCGTCAAGATTTGCGTAGCCAGGTGTACCACTATTCGAAGTATTATTTCCAACCGTCAAAAAAAGATTTCCTGCTTTATCGAAAACCATTCCACCGCCTGTATGGCAGCATTCTTCACGTTGGGTAGGTACATTCAAAATTACCTTTTTTGAACTCGCTACCAATTCTTCCCCACGTAGTTCCCAACGAGCAAGTACATGCTGATTTACTTCTGTATCCGCATAATACATATAGATCCAGTGGTTTTGCTCAAAATTCGGATCGTGGATTAATCCCATCAAGCCTTCTTCTGCTTCACGTTTTACTCCTTTTGCGTTGGTATATTTTGTGTTTACAGGAATCATGGCTAAAGTTTTGATTTCGCCAGTTTCGGGGTTGTATTGTTTCAAAGCTCCTTTGCGTTCCACGAACAAAACTCTGCCATCTTTTAGCAATGTCATTTCCATTGGTTCGTCGAGTTTATCGCCCAAAACTACTTTAGTAAAGCGATTTTCGTCTGGTGCTTTTTGAGCTGCAATTTCGAGTACATTCATCACAGAAATCGCGATGAGTAAACTCTTAAAAATATTCTTGAAGTATTGCATTTTTTTGTGAAAATTGGAATGATGATTCATGTATTCGGAGTAAATGGTTGTAAGTTTTGAATAAACAAAAATGAGAATAAGAATTTTTTAAAAATAGATTAATCGGCATATCCTTTAAAGTATTCGACAAATAGGTTTTTTTAAAGGATTTATTGAATTTTTCATAATAATAATATTTTATTGTTTTGATATAATAAAGGCTGTTTTCAAAAATACTCAGTTTGGGGATTTTAGAACGTATTGAAAAGAAAATGACTGTTTTGGCCAATATTATACCGTATTTATATAAGTTTATTGGAGGATTAATGGCATTACGAATGTTTCTTTTCTTAAAATATCCTTATAAGTATAAAAATCTACGTTCTATTTTGATTATTTATCTCCAAATTGTCATCAGATTCAATGATTTTTGTATCGTTGTTTAAGATTTCCCATCGAGTGGAATAGACTTTGCAACAATCATATCCAATTTTATTCAAAATCATATGGACTTTTGAGTAAAATTGGATGTAAAAACGCTAATGATTGTTTATATTAATCTGTCAAAATATTTACCTAATAGTACGTTTCGAACCTTTAATGTCTATAATCTCTACACTTTGAATGTTAGAGCTAATTATAAGATTATGAGCAGATTGTGATAAAAACGATGAGCCAAATCCGATTTCTTCTCGGCGAATTTTTCCGTTTTTGAGTTTCAATAAAACTGTAGTTTCGTCTGGTTTTAGTGCGATGCTTCTTACTGGAAAATGGTATTCAAAAAATCTTAAAGTATTTTTGTTTTGCGAAGTAATGGTCAATAATTGCCCTTGTGGATTCATTATTTTTACCAAACTTTTGGCGTCACCAGTCACACAATAACCACTTTTATCAAGGGCAATTGGAGTAAAATTGCCATTTCCATTACCATTTAGAAGTAATCCGTTGAGTGCATCATTTCGTCCAACTGATACTTCTGCCCCAAAATCATTTCCTGTTAGTAGTAAGTCCAGATTTCCATCTTGGTCGAAATCTTGGGTAATTATGCCAAAAATTGGTGCAAATTGAGCTTGCATAGGCAGTTCTCTTATCTCAAAAACACCATTTCCTTTGTTTTCAATATAGCTACTTTTTAGCCAATTAGCTTTCAGAATCAAGGCATCTTTTAACTCTTCTGGTTTTAAGATTTCTTTGATTGTTGCCTGTGAAAATTTGGCATAATTCTGAAATCGTTGACGAGTTTGGATAAATTGTTTAGCTAAATCATCCCGCGTATTGTAAGGAAATTCTTTGAGTGCATTATCCAAATCTTTGTAGTAAACGGTTGGAATGGCATCATAAAAACCATCATTATTGAAGTCTTTTGCATAGACACTCACGGGGTGTTTGTCCGATGCGTGCAAAAGTGTATTAATGCCGGTATTGCCAGCAATATAATCCATATCCCCATCATTATCGAAATCTCCCGAAGTAATGCTTGTCCACCAGCCAATTTTATCTGCGATAGATGTATTCTGTGTTTTGCCGAAGCTAAAGACTCCTTTTTCATTTTTTAGGAATTTAATTGGCATAAACTCACCTGCAAGTACTAAGTCTTGCCAACCATCATTGTCGAAGTCAGACCAAGTAACATCGCAAATCATACCGATATTTTTTAGTTGTGGAGCAATTTGAGCCGTTACGTCAGTAAAAATAGCTCTCCCGCTTCCAGAGGGTGATGTAACCGAGCTCCCCTTCTGGTGGCGAGGAGGGCTGTCATTTCGTAAAATATAGCTACTCACTGGCTTAGGGTAAGCCGACGGCTCAACTCGACCTCCCACGAAAAGGTCTAAATCTCCATCATGGTCGTAGTCGGCGGCTTTTACACATGAGCCACTTTTCAAAAACTTTGGTAAAGCATTAACTTCTAACTGAAAATGACCTATTCCGTCATTTAAATAAAATTGGTCTTGTAGAGAAGGTGAACCGACTTGGAATTCAGAACTTCCACTAACGATATATAAATCTAAATCGCCATCGCTGTCGGCATCGAAAAGGAGTGTCCCCATATCTTCGGTTATTTTTACTTTTCCGTCTTTACTAGAAAGTAAATCTTGAGTCGAAAATTTTCCGTCTTTGCCTTGAATCAGAAATTTGCCTTTGTGATTGTTTGAGCCACCCACAAAAACATCCTCGATGCCATCGCCATTTACATCTCCGACCGCAAGGGCAGGTCCGAATTGTGAAAATTTATGCGGGATGAGTTTCTGAACATTGAAATCAATATAATCTTCTTCTTCGTGGATATAATTAACATTGAGTTTATCAGAAATATCGGCAAAAAGCAGGTTTTGTTTGGCTAACTGAACTTCTGGTAGGGGTAGAGTGGCATTTTTTTCTTCAAGCGTAATTACTTGATTGGCTTTTATATTATCAATAGTCTGGGTTTGGCCATTGCCCCAAGTCACTTTTAGTTGAGCAATTTGCTTATGTTTTCCTAAACCAAAATGGGCGATTGGCTCAACGGTCGATAAGTATCCACGATAAGGTGAATGCTCATAAACTTGTTTTTCGGATTTGCCATATTTGATTTCGACCCAAGCACCAATACCTGCAACATTGCTCTTGTTTCCTTTAAATTTAACCCTTAAATAATTACTTTCTTGCGATTTTAGTTGTATCAGGTTATTTTGGTACACAGAAGCTGAATCGTTGATATTATTGACGATATAGTCTAAATCTCCGTCATTATCAAGATCGGCATAAGCTGCTCCATTCGATGAAGTTGGTTGTGTTATTCCCCATTTATCGGTCACATCATCAAAGCCTAAATGCCCATTATTATGGAAGGCGAAATTTTTGAGTTTGACTGTTGGAATATAGTTTAAGAGATACATTGGGTCAGCTAAATTGCCCACCGACGAGCGATAAGCAATAAAATCTAAGTCAGTAATATCCCTCGGAAAACCGTTGGTTATGATAATGTCACGAAACCCGTCATTGTCAAAGTCAGTTACCATCGGAGTCCAACTCCAATCCGTTTGAGCTACTCCTGCCAACAAACCGACTTCACTAAAAACAGCTTGTCCACTTACTGGATTTCTCCCCTGATTTACCTGTAAGGTATTACGAGCGTATTGATATGTATAATTAAATCGGTCGTTGTTTTGGTAGGTGGCATAACTATTGGCTGGAGTCATCATTTTCTTACGATAGTTGTTGGCGGGCATCATATCAAGGGCAATAATATCCATCAAGCCATCATTGTTTATATCTGAAACATCATTTCCCATTGCCGAGTAGGAGGTATGTTTAAAGTATTCCTTTGCTTGATCAGTAAAAGTGCCATTTTTATTATTAATATAAAGCAAGTCATTGGTCAAGAAATCGTTGGTTACGTAAATATCTTTCCAACCATCTTGATTGATGTCGGTGATGTTAATTCCCAAGCCAAAACCATCGTCAAAAATCCCGGCTTCTTTTGAAACGTCTTCAAAATGCACAGCCCCTTTTTCGAGCGTATTTTTATATAAACGGTCGGTTTTTTTTGAAAAAATTATTTTCCCCTTTTCATTATATTTATTTGGAAAACGGCTGTCTTCCATCTGATTTACTACTAAATAAAGGTCTAAATCTCCATCATTGTCATAATCGAAGAATGCAGCATTTGTTGTGTGAGTTGTGTCGGCAATGCCATATTCTTTGGCCATTTCTTTGAATGTCGGTATGCCTGTTTTATCAATTCCTTGATTAACATAAAGTAGATTTGCTCGGTGGTCGGCTCGTTTTTTAACGGTTACCGATACGTAAATGTCTAGTAAATTATCGTTATTAATATCAATCAATGATACTCCGCTACTCCAACGCCCTTCACCGCTTACTTTGGCTTTGTCGGTTATATCTACAAACTTCAAAGCACTGCTCGAATCAGCCGTTTTATTAATGTAAAGTTTGTTACTAACTTGATTTCCAGTAAAATAAACATCCGTTTTGTTGTCATTATTGAAGTCGCCTAATGCAACACCACCACCATTATAGATATATTCAAAACTAACGATATTCATCGTGTCATTTTCAATGATTCTGTTGGAAAACATAATGCCAGTATCTTTTGGATTAAGCTGCGAAAATAGTTCTTCTTTCTGACAAGAAAGATTAACAAACGACAAAAATAATAGTGAATATAAAAAAAAGTGTTTCATCGGAAGTATATATGAATTAAAAAAAAGATAACAATAAAGTTATCTCTTTTTTTAATTCATTATTTATTGTTAACTATTAATAGCCAGAGTTTTGATTTAAATTTGGCTTTCCATTAACCGAACTTTGTTGAATTACGTTTTCAGGAATTGGCAAATATTCATCTTTACCTTTCCTAAAGGTTGAACCTGCCAAGTGTGTTCTGATTTTTGATTCTTTTGCGTTAAAAGCATTTCTAACTTGTTCGGCAATACCCCAACGAACGATATCATAAAAACGGTGCCCTTCCATAGCTAATTCTAATTGACGCTCAAATCTAACTGCCGTACGAGCTACAGCCTTATCAGTCCAGGTACCAGTATAAGTGCTAATTTTGTAGTTAGCAGCAGGTTTACCTGCAGCCATTACCATTGTTGATTTAGCGGCACGGTCACGAACTAAATTAACATATTCTTGGGCTTTTGTAAGGCTTCCAACTTCAACTTCACACTCGGCCGCCATCAAAATTAAGTCAGCATAGCGTATAATAATTTGGTTTTTACCCAACTGGCCTTGGCCCCAAACACCTGAAACAAAATATGAACCCACTTCATCTTTCCATTGAATATGTTTATTTGGCATCCAAGGTCCACCATTCGCTAAGTTACGAATCCATGATGGTTGTGCTAAGCCATAATCTTTGTAAGGAATACCAACACGACCAACGGTATAATCAAGGCGAGGATCTAACTCGCTTTTATCTACAAAATCAGCTGGATTAGATTCGTGATTTTTAATATTTACATTATTATAAGTATCAAAAAGTGGCAAGCCTTTGTCAGTCTTGAAAGCATTCACTAATGTTTGTGAAGGCTGATAAAACCCGCAACAGCCTACTGGGCCATCATTGTGGGGGTTAGTTAATTCTGCATCTTTGTTACTGTTTGCTCCGCCAGTACCATCACCCACTGTGTACTGAACTGAAAATAAAATTTCTTTACTATTTTCAGATTCGCCACGAAAAACATTTTTAAAATCACTAATTAAACCATATTTTTCTCCTGTATTTGTAGCACCATTAGCTATCACTTGGTCAAATACTGCTTTTGCTTCTGCAAACTTATTTTGATAAATCAATGCTTTACCATAAATAGCACCTGCCGACCACTTATTTACTCTACCTTTTTGTGCTTGTACATTAGGCAAATTTTCATAAGCAAACTTCAAGTCAGCCTCAATTTGTGGCCAAATGCTTGCAGCATTAGTGACTGCTTTGTATTCTGAAGTAGTCTGAACTTTTTCATCAATGTAGGGTACATTATTAAATGTTCTTTTTGCTTCAAAATGATGAAAACCTCTCAAGAATCTTGTTTCGGCAATAATTCGTTTGCGGTCAGATTCTGTTATATCTTTTGTTTTTTCCAATAAACGTAAAACTACGTTTGCCATACCAATACCGTCATAAGCAGCTCTCCACTTGCTTGATACCGAAGGGCTATTTGGTAAAACCTCAAAACGCTCTACAGGATTTAGCTCTGAACCTTGGTCAGATGCTTCAGTTCCTTTATATGCATCGTCAGAACGTATTCCACCCCAAACCCAGTTCATCGGGCTGGTGTACCATCCTGCAATATTACTTCCGCCTAAAGTGCGGTAAGCCACGATTAGCGAACCTTCAACACCCGCTTTATTGGCAAGGGCATCTTCAGAAATTGCCCCTAAGGGTTTTCTATCTAAAAACTCTTCCTTGCAAGATGCCACGAATATTAATATTAGGGCAGTAGTAGCAAAGAATATTTTAAAATTATTTTTCATAAGGTTTATTTTATTTTTAAGTTTATTAAATTAAAATCCAAAGTTTAATCCAAAAATTATTGTACGAGGAGCAGGCGTTCTAAACTGGTCAACGCCCATTTGTAAGTCACTACCACCTTGAATACCAATGTCAGGGTCTGGACCAGAATAATTAGTAATTGTAAATACATTTTGTGCTTGTAGATATACTCTGGCACGGCTCACACCTACTTTTTTAGCCATTGCTGAAGGGAAAGTAAAACCTACTTGCATTTGTCTTGCTCTTAAGAATGAACCTTTTTCTACGTAGTAGCTATTTGAAATTACCCCAGAAAAATTATCGTTTGTATTAAGAATTGGTAAGGATGCTCCAGTATTTTGTGGTGTCCATGAATCATAAAGTACATCTTTGTTCACTCCGCCCACGAAACCTCTCAAGTGTGTCCACCATTTGGTGTAGTTATAGAGGTCGTTGCCATAGTTCCAAAATAAGAAAGTTTGAAAATCAAAATTCTTATACTTTAAAGTAAGGTCAGTACCCATTTGGAATTTAGGAATTGGATTACCAATATAAGTTTGATCATTACCATCAATTACGCCATCTGGCTTTCCTTCTGGGCCGCTAACATCTCTAATTTTCCATGAACCAACTCTTTTATAAGCCATTTTGGCATGATTATCTACTTCTGCTTGTGTTTGGAAGATACCGTCATTTATCCAACCCCAAAATGAAGAAAGTGGTTTACCAGCTTCAATTTTTTGAACATTACCTAATCGTCCTGCTCCAAATAAAATCGATGAAGTACCTTCGGCATCAATCTTTACAGCTTCATTTTTGTAGCTTGTAAATGTAAATCCTAAATCAAACTTGAGGTCTTTTGTAATTTGTCCTCTCGTACCGATTGAAGCATCAAATCCTTTGTTTACCATTGTTCCTACATTGATTTGTGGTTGACCAACGTTTGGCTCCAAACCATTACGTTGACGACTAACCAACAAATCTTTGGTAGTATTGTTAAAATATTCCAAGGAGAAATCTAACTTTCCGTTCCACATACTACCATCGACACCAATATTTACCATTTCAGCAGCTTCCCATTTAGTGCTTGGGTTTCCAACACGGTCTGGGCGATAGCCAATTTGTGGTGCTCCATTGTTTCCTGTAATATCGTATGCTGTTGCACCAATGCTTGCACCAAAGAAAGAGTAAGCATTTGTTGACCCTACATTTCGTTGGCTACCCATCTGACCCCATCCTCCGCGTAATTTTAAGTCGTTTATGGCAGGAATTGATTTCATAAAGCTTTCACTTGAAATTCTCCAGCCAAATCCAAAAGCTGGGAAAATACCTACTCGGTTATCAGCACCAAAAACTGATGAAGCATCGCGTCGAACAGTTGCACTAAATAAGTATTTCTCCATTAACTGGTATTCTGCTTTACCCATATAAGATGCCAGGGTGCGTGGTGTTCCCGGAGAACCACTGTTT
>Ga0247832_1002310_pt1 | contig 29746 bp, 32 predicted proteins | sample LaCruzMarch2015__10_FD_192407 | JGI IMG/M metagenome (GOLD analysis project Ga0247832, IMG submission 192407) | Freshwater microbial communities from meromictic Lake La Cruz, Castile-La Mancha, Spain - LaCruzMarch2015_4m | ecosystem: Environmental > Aquatic > Freshwater > Lake | place: Spain... | reverse complement strand
TAGCTGACCCACCAATAGTGCATTAGATTCGCAAGAGCCTGTAGAATGAGATTCTGACCTTAATTTTTTTGAAATTCCAAGATCTGACTGAGAAGGACTCATTTGAGTCGCGTTTGACCACTGATTTAATCACGATTCCGATCTAAATACCCTGAGGAAAGAGAAGTTTTACAACAAAGATTGACGAGGCTGACACGGAAGATGAACAAGAGACGGATTAGATATATCTAATGTTAGGAAATTACATTTGCTTACTCATTCATGCATTATTGGCCATCTATACCAACTTTTAGGTCATTATATGTTGATATTACAAATGTAACAAATTTGTAATGTCAATGAGAAGGTCCAGCGCGCGTCACAGACATCAAATTCGACCGCAATAAGCAAGGAATAGCGAGGTGGGGATGTGTTGGATGGACTGGTGTGAGGGCAAGATCATTGAACGACAATTATTCATGTTAGAGCTATCAATCTCAGAGGGGTTGGGTTGTTAAAAATCTCAGACGGCTATTTGGGCCCGGTTTTGTATGCGCGCACAAGGGCGGACCCAAAAAGCCGCCTAAACTCGTAATTTAATTGTTAAATGTTAAGTATATCATTTACCAGTCCAGCCGAGTATTCAGTCGTTTAAATCACACCTTTACGATCATTTCTATATATCACACCTCTGTTCGGAAACCAAGGCATCATTGACTATTTGCACGTCAATTATCGGGAAGGGCGCACTGCTGGACTACCTTTTGCGTTAACAGAGCAAATTCTTGTGTGGTCGCGATAAGAAATCGCGCCACATTAACAGCAAAGTTCAAGCACTCCCTTCCGATCAGTTTGATATATGACACCCCTGGTCAGAAGCATGTGTGTCATCATATATTAGACAAATATGGTGCTTGTGGAAGGGTGAAAACAAGGCTCTGGACCTCGGCGTGCCAAAGCAGACATGCAAAGGGTACCAAGTGGTACAGTTTCATGTCCTGCAATGGTCAAATCACATGCGGCTACAGATAGCTATCGTGCGTATGAAGCGAGGAGGCTTCAATAGAGTATAATGTTAATCTAAATGATATTATTATTGATTATCCTATTAATATGTGCATAAGAAATCTAACCGAAAAATAGGGTACCGTCAGCGTGAATTTTCTCCGGCTGTGGTGGACGTATGCCCTCGACCCAGCACATCGCTGTGTTGCCCATGGTGTCAGGGTCACGGCGATGTGCTGGGTCGAGGGCATACGTCCACCACAGCCCATGATAGGGCTGGTGCGGCGCGACGCCATGGCCTGGGGAACAAAACCATGATAGTTTTTGCGCAAACCACCTTCGCAGGCCTGATACAATTTGACGTAGGACTTCGTAGAAACAAATCTAATGCGCAAAAATAGGTCTAAAACTCGTAACTCTTAGCCTGATGGAATCGAGACAGAAGGAGGTAAGTAAGGCTTTAAGTACTTAATTATCTATGATGTCTAACACCCTCCCACAATTCGTACTATCTAAGAAGTGTGAATTGTAACTTTCATTCCACCATAGGACAGGAAGCCACGGATTACCTGTAATGTCAATGTTCATAGTAGGTTTTAGAATTCGTGATGCTTTTGCAGTTGCTGGGGTAGTAAATGAAGTTAGGACATAATTTTCAATTTCGTCATCTTGCTGTTTATTGGCCACTGTAATGTTATACGCTGCTGAATAGCGTGGTGGTATATGTCCCATAAGGAAATTAGCGTGCCTGTGGAATAAAATTCGAGAGAGTGTTTTAGTTCAGTCACGACGTCTCATCCAAGATGATTGAGAATATGTTCCACCGATACATCCCGACACTGGCAACGACGACTATGAGAGATCCAAGGCAACGCAACAACCCCAACAATGCCGAGACGCGAAGAAATGTTGGTGGCAATGCAACTCGTCAAGCTAGGCTTCCTGTGTTCTCTCAATTCACCTAATGATCGTCTACTTCAGACGAACGTTAGCTGACAAAGGTGACGATGTAGTGAAGATGCTAAGAAGATTGAACGTGGTAGAAGCATCTTGTTAGGGTTAGGTTCCTAACCCTAATTTGTTTTGCCGACAGGAGTCGGGCGAGGGGTTTGAATCATTATTAGAACATGATTCCATACCCAACTGCTGACTGATATCTTGTCTTACATATTATATCTATATCTATCTGTATATCAATACTCGACGGATGCACGACGAGCTCAAGCCTCTGGTTTCAATGTACCATTGGAGCTCTCTATGGTCTCAGGCAATCTCTTCGTGCTTTCTGGCTTCATCTCACAGAAAAGCTAGAATGTTGTGGACTTAAGCAGTCTAAGCTGGATCCATGTCTCTTCTTTGGTAACAAAGTCATCTGTATTGTATACGTTGATGACTTGCTCTTCTGGAGTCACAAGGAAGAATCCATCATTGAACTAGCTGAACAGTTGAGAGCTGAGGAGATCGAGCTTGAGGAGGAAGGAGATGCTGCTGGTTTCTTAGGAGTGCAGCTTCGCCGTGACAAAGCTACTGGTCACATCCACATGACTCAAGAAGGCCTAATCAAGCGCATCATTGAAGCTCTGGGTTTCGATTTGAATTTGACCAAGCCTAAGGGAACTCCTGCTGAACGTCAACTGTTAATCAAGGATGAGAATGGACCACCTTGACAAGATTCATTCAATTATGCAAGCGTTGTTGGAATGCTTCTATATCTGTCAGGGCATACGCGTCCTGATTTAACCTACAGTGTCAGTCAAGTTGCTAGGTTCATGTTTTCTCCCAATCTTCGCCATGAGTATGCCATTAAATTGATTGGAAGGTACCAGGTACCTAGTTGGAACTCAGGGCAAGGGTATGATTCTCAAGCCAACAGAGACACTCAACATCAAGGCATATCCAGATGCCGACTTTGCTGGTCACTGTGGTTAAGAGGATAACAATGATTCAGTCTGCGTGAGAAGCCGTACCGGATTTGTTATTACTGTTGCTAACTGCCCTGTCCTTTGGTCCTCTAAGCTTCAGACTGAAACTGCCATGTCTACAATGGAAGCAGAGGTTATATAGCTCTTGCAAGCTGCTGTAAGGAGCTCTTTCCCATTATGGATCAAGTTGCTGAGATTGTCGAGGCAGCTGGGATGATCAATCCTGATAGTCCAATCATGCATGTAACAATCCATGAGGACAACTCAGGAGCTCTTGTATTAGCAACGACTCTTCCACCTCAATTCACTCCACGCAGCAAGTACTATGCAATCAAGACTGTATGGTTTTGTGAGGGAATCATTGCGAAGGGAGTAAAAGTGGTGGCGATTGAAACGCGACTTCAGTTAGGAGACATCTTTACCAAGATGCCTGGTCTGGCTACGTTTAAGTTTCTACGTGAATTATTACTTGGTTGGTGACTGATTGTTTGATTGAGAGGGAGTGTCAAGTGTGTGCGTGCTTGCATCAATCAAGTGTTTTTTAGTTTAGTTTTAGCTTTGCCGGGATTAAGAGGTCAGGTACAACCTTAAGTCTCGGCGTTACTCTGGGGGATTCGATATTGTCCAAATTGATTCGATATTGTCCAAATTGTTTAGATTCGTTTAGAAAGGGCTTCTCTTGGGAGTGGTGCCTTTCTACCCCAGAATATTGTGTCTGTCAGCATTGCTGACAGAGTCTATGTTAGAGAAGTTCAGTAAGCAACAAGCTGTAGAAAGCTTCTGAATTTGAATTTGAAATGCTCAATGACTAGGAGCAAGTGCTTTTCCTGTTTGTTTTTTAGTAATGTTTTGTCTAGGAAAGGCGGACTAATTGGAGAGATTGAAGCGGCAAAATCAATCTTCGAATTGGTTTTCCTTTGGAACTAAGATCATAAATTCACTTTTTCTGTACCTAAAAACAACTTTTACTAGCTTCGCCTAGCTTTAGCGTCTACTTGTCTGATCAACAAGTAGGAGTGCACTTCGTCATCGTCGATTATCGATTTCGTTTACAATTAAGTGTAAAACAATCATACCACATTTCTCATACTATTAGATGATGTTCATCCAAGAGAACGAATACTATATCCTATAATTTGATCATACCAGCCTCTTCGAGCATTAGACTAATGCCACTTCGCAGTCTTCTATGTTGTAGTGGGTTTGGATGTCGTCGGATTGGATGTCGGCTTCGATGTAGTTGGCTTTGTTGTTGTTGGATTGGAGGTTGTCGGCTTGGATGTCGTAGGCTTGGTTGTAGTGGGTGTTGCTGCTGTAGGACAAAGTTCAAAGGTAATATCCCATCTTGTTAGAGGCCCAACATCAGCAGCAACTGAATCCATCAAGGCAAGTGTCCAAGTGCCAGATGGGATGGAATACAAATCAGCAAAGCTTGCAACATTAGATTTGTATCCAGTAGGTCCTCTGTTCAAGCTACCTGTGGCCATGAAGGTACCAGTGAAGGGAGCAACACCAGTGCTCAATGCTATTGTACCCTGAGAGCTGATAACCGTATTCACCATATTGTCTCCACCTCCTCCATGTAGATTAAAAAGATTCAGTACATAGCCATTTGGGGCTTTCAAGTTAACGTCAATGTCACCCATATACGTATGAGATAAATTAATTGTCACACGTATATTGTAGATAACAGCACCTGCTGGCAAGTTAACAGTAATAGAATGATATGCTCCAACTGCTGAATTATCTGGCACATGAATATTGATAGGTCCGGAGGAAGCAGTAGTAGACGGACAGGCAATCTGCATTGTTGTTGCTGTTGTTGGTGTTGCTGCTATTGAAGTTGTTGTTGCTGCTGTAGGACAAAGTTCAAAGGTAATATCCCATCTTGTTAGAGGCCCAACATCAGCAGCAACTGAATCCATCAAGGCAAGTGTCCAAGTGCCAGATGGGATGGAATACAAATCAGCAAAGCTTGCAACATTAGATTTGTATCCAGTAGGTCCTCTGTTCAAGCTACCTGTGGCCATGAAGGTACCAGTGAAGGGAGCAACACCAGTGCTCAATGCTATTGTACCCTGAGAGCTGATAACCGTATTCACCATATTGTCTCCACCTCCTCCATGTAGATTAAAAAGATTCAGTACATAGCCATTTGGGGCTTTCAAGTTAACGTCAATGTCACCCATATACGTATGAGATAAATTTATTGTCACACGTATATTGTAGATAACAGCACCTGCTGGCAAGTTAACAGTAATAGAATGATATGCTCCAACTGCTGAATTATCTGGCACATGAATATTGATAGGTCCAGAGGAAGCAGTAGTAGACGGACAGGCAATCTGCATTGTTGTTGCTGTTGTTGGTGTTGCTGCTGTAAGAGCATTTGTAGGAGCATTTGTGGGACTGAGCGTTGTAGGAGCAGTTGTAGGAGCATTTGTAGGACTGCGAGTTGTCGGAGCATTTGTAGGAGCATTTGTGGGACTGAGCGTTGTAGGAGCAATTGTAGGACTGCGAGTTGTCGGAGCATTTGTAGGGCTGGATGTGGGAGCATTTGTAGGAGCTCTTGTAGGAGGCTTTGTTTTTGGTGCTTTTTTAGTTGGAGTGTTGGTGGGTTTTCGAGTAGGCTCAGATGTTGGTTTAAATGTTGGCTTTTTAGTGGGACGTGCAGTGGGTCTGCGAGTGGGAAATATATAATTCTCATCAACTTGGATATACGTCGAACCACAATAGTTGTCAAACACCTTAAGACAAGTCTCACCAATGCCAGTGCATTGAGTATTGTTTGTGCATGGTAATCCACAGAAGGTACGGGCCCAAATTTCAGTCTTCCCACATCGGTTAGTCACTTGGCTCTTCCTTGGGTTAGGATAGATTCGATCATAGATGGAACCGCAGAAATTTGGCAAAACTGCAAGACATTTTTCCTTTTTCCTTGACGAATCAGTGCCTTCACAATGCCTATCTTGTTGACAGACCTTGCCACACGTTTCACGCGCATCCTGTGTTAGGCAAAGAGACAAAAGGTTCAGTGATGCACATCAAACTTTTATAAGTAATATTAAACCAAGATTCAAACTCACCAACTCAGAAATCCCACAACGGAGCATTTTATTGATGACAAGCCCCTCTTCTCGTGTAGGCTTGTACGTTGGCTTGAAAGTTGGCGTATGAGTAGGAGAACGAGTCGGGGACCTTGTAGGCTTGCTCGTTGGAACAGAAGTCTCTGGCGATCTGCCTAATAAAAGTCCAGGAAGTTCCAGCTCTGCAAATTGAACCACTGTGAAACTTGAAATATTCATTCCAGGCTGCCATGTCCTTGTTGCAAGGAATTCAATTCTGTATTCTTGGTATGGAATATAATTGCCATAAAAATTTACTTCCATCAAATACTTGTTATAGTCTGGATGTTCGTAGGTTGAGGAAATTCCAACTCCCAATGGATTTCTTTCATGCTCTGATATCCAAGGAAGATCACCTTGGGATATTACTGTCCAATTGGAAGTAGTTCCATCATAAAATGCACCTCCAGATATGACAAACTTTTGATCCACGGTACCAGAGCAAACAGTTGGATATATTCCACCTGTCTGATTAGCTATTGATCGTACACTGAGGCACGATTCATTAATTTTCCCCCCAAGAAACAAGATTGACCAAGTGTTTGCCGGAGTTGCAAATTGTGTGGCATTAAATGCACGAAATGTTTGCAAGTCTGACAAGAAAGGATATGAGTATTAAGAAATACATTTAGATGGTTAAGAGCAAAGAATCAAACTTACTCAATTCGGAAGCAGTACTTGCTGCGTTATCACTAAAACAAGAAATGAATTTACTTGATACCCAATCCTCCGGAAAAAATCCGTAACGATGATCTAAGCACAAACCTGGTAGACTCTTGACCCTGAGATCTCCTTTAACACTCATGTAAAATTTTTGTTTAGGATCGCTGACACTACATATATAATTCCCCATCAAAAATCCATCTCCATCAACACCCCAGCATTTACCAGTTCCCATATTCTTGACATTGGCTCCAGTCAGCATGCGACCTGAGATGCGATATTTGATGGGGTCCGCATCTGGGTTGTTATCGGCTGTGTAAATACGAAGGCCAGTCACCACAGACTCCGGACCAAGTGATGGTGTTACAACAATGCCTAATGAAGATGAAGGATGATAAAAAGTATTGAGAACAAGCAATAATAACAAGGAGGAAACAAAATACAATCAAAATAAGAAACACAAACCTGGAGGAGCAGTGCTGTTGGTCAGAATCATTTCGAATTTGCTAGTGGATCTATCATTAAGTCGCGTATTCACAGAGGGACTTCTCATGACTCCATTTTGCAATGTAAAATCAGCCGATGAGCCAAATCCTACTAGAATAGATGGAACAAATTCTCCTTCTAATTCAAGTCTTGTCATGCCACGTTCTTCACCAAGCAACCCAGGGACCTCAATTTCTGCTAACTGCAGCGAAAGCGTGGAGGAGTTTCTGATACTAGTCCATGTAAGTTTGTATTCGGAATATGCATTCAAAGCTCCTGGGTCATCCTTGCAATACGGCACATTACAGTATCCCCACAGAAAATCAGCATCAGTGGAACTGGTGAAATCAGTTGTATTCGTAGTAACAACAGTAGTATTGGTATAGCACCAAGCTCCACCCAGCTTGTCATCTGGATTCCTACAATAATTATGATTACCTAAGCCAGTTACTTGTGGCCACAACATACATGTAAGTCCAGAAATGGTTGAGCTCTTTGTGCCCCAATAGTTTCTTTGGAGCGGAAGGGAGCCACATGTTTCAAAGTTGTGGCTGTGGAATGATACGTCCGCGTATTGAAGTGACAAATCACCACTAGCACGGGTAGACGAAATGTCACGTGAGAGAATAGTGTTTCGGGGGAAGCTGCTTGCATTCTTCCATGGCAAATCACCTAAGAAGTTGCGAGGACTTTTTTGTGAGATAAATGAAGTGAAATTGATGTGTCATACACCGCAGAATTAACTTACCTGCATTAATGTCGACCCAAGAAGTTCCATTCAAACGTCCCTCTAACTTGTAGGATGTGGGATCACACTGAAAGCACTCGTTGCTACTGTACACACGGAGACCTTCTGCTATGGACAACCGCTCGTGACTAGGTTTTATGACAAGACCCGTAGGCTGGTTGATATAATTTGTGCGATCACAAACAAACTTATCGGCTGAGTTAGGGGAGAAGTCACAGTGATGAGTATTGTAAGCATATACATTAACATGTTCGACGAACATTTCAAACTCACTTGTCATGTCCAAGGCAAGATTTCCATTGGAAATAATTCTGCACCCAAAAACAACCACCGAAGAGCCACTATCCAAGATATTTGCAACTGGTGTAAGGCTCTCCCATGATGGAATATTATCACTGTTGTAGCAGGAACCACTGACTGCCCCGGATTCACACTGAGGAATAAGGTTTGACAAGAAACATTAGTGGAATATCTGCAAAAATAGAATGCGAAAATATTACCAAGTTCCTTACATTGCTTGCTTGGTCGCACTGCAGCTGTGTAATGAACTTATTGCTGCACGTTCTTGTCAGCTGAATGTTGGATACATTACTGGTAGCAACACTAGTACTGCCAGACACAGTAGCTACCCCAACAAAATAACCATCGGATGAACTCGCGTTTAACAACAGTTGGTGCCCAAAACGGTACCATGGTGCCGCTTTTGCAAGATAACTTGGCTTGTAGAAAGCGCTGAAGACATTTCCCACTTTGGTTACTTTTAGCCAAATTGATGAAAAGCTTTGCTGAATACCGAGTTCAGTTGTGTTGAAATCAGTGGTGTTACAGCCCATACAAGGACGATGCTGCTGCACTGGTTGATTACCATTCTCATTCGAATGAAAAATTGAATAATGGCTTGAATTCTGACTCAAAGAGCTCCTGAACATTATCCCTACCTTGGCCAAAGTGGAAGATGCTACAAAGTTTTCAATTAGCACTGTAAAGATAGCATCGCCTGACGTTTCTAAATACATGTAATGGAAGCTATCAGATGATCCCTATCAAAAAAAAGATAGCAGAAGGAAGATAGATGAGATATGGCAAGCATTACAAATTTCCAAACCAACATACAAACACTCACATTTATTCGCAACCCTGTTGCTTGGATAGTATACAGTCCTGACTTCTGTCCTGACGACGTTGTCCCTTCAAAGAATTGACCAGATTGTGCGACATTGCCTATGTCTCGACTCATGAAGACATCCTCAAATACTTTACGAGCAGTCGGACCAGGCGTGGGTTCAAGGGAAGTGGTTGGTGCTTCGGAATCAGTGGGAGTTACAGACGGTGCGACAGAGACAGAAGGCGAGAGACTGGGGTTCTCTGACGGCATCTTTGAGAATGACGGTTGATTGGATGGTCTACTTGATATTGATGGAGTCGAGGAAGGGACATTAGTAGGGCTACTTGATGGCATGCTTGAAATGGATGGGCTGAAAGATGGCATCGATGAAATACTTGGCTGCATTGATGGACTTGACGACGGGGCTTCACTCTGTGGCAACGCATCGGCAATAAGAAAATCGGATGCTGTTGATGTAGTTACCTTGGCCACTGCCTGTACTGAATCCACAGTAATGGTTGATGTCACATTCTCTGGAATTTGGCCAGAACCATCAAAATTCATCACTGCAAACCCTAGAACATCGTACATTCCAGGGGCGATAACAGAATTTGAGACGGTCATATCAGAAATATAGCAACGTGCTAAAGAACGATCAAAATCAAATTGCCTCGACGCAGCAGCTGTTGCCATTTTACAGACTTCCTTCTGTTCTTCGCCAGTCAACAAGCGACTTTCTGGTACTTGAAATGTTATCGACGTTTCGTGAGAAGCACCTCCACAACCATTTAAGACTTGTGTTCCAGATTTAAAGAGGTCGGAATCGGTGTACAGATTACAGCCAAAGTTCTGAGAATTTGGAAGCACATAGTCAATATCAACCTGGTCAAATATTCCCATCCATTGGGTCAAACCATAGAAAAGAGCATCCCATGATGTAGTTGGCATAACTCGACCTCTTCCAATGTTTGTTGCCGAAGACTCGTTAAATGATGGGTAGTCACCCATGATCTTACCACCGCTAACATCACCACCAAACATGTAGTAATTTCCTCCCCATCCTGTGTGACGTGAAAAAAGGGGGGAAATGAGTCGACAAATAACAAACGCATTACGCGAATGACGTTGATGTATGAACATACCATGATCAGAACCCTGCAGTGTGAAAATGAAGAAACAAAGGGATGAATAAGAAAATGTCATCGGAACATTGAACCATGATGTCCTAAAGTTAAGTATGATGATCTCACCCAATTACTATTTGGTGTGATGGTTCTGCCAAACTCGGAGCCTTGGACTACAACCACACTATTTTGTAAACCCTGAGCCTTAATCTCTCTCCAAAAGGATGAAATTGCATGATTAAGGCTCGGTAATTTGTTTTCCATTATCTCAGCAAGATGGAAGTGTGCATCGAAGCCACCCATCTCGCAGTAAAAAACATCACGATTAATACCTTTACCTCGCAAATCTCGTAATCGAATGAGACTTGCAACAAGCTGAAGCTGACTTGAGATCTCTCCTACATTCAGATGTACTGGTATGACGAAATCAGTTACAAGATTGACACTTCGGAATTTCTCTGCAAGTGTATCTGTCTTGTTCCAAATATCGACTTCACAAGAAGAGGTAGGAGGTAGGTGTAAGTCGGATGCAGCATTCTAGAAAAAATATGCATATGTTCAAAAGTGAATCTTACCAAACGTCTGTGAAAATGCATTACTGAAGACTCCACTATTGTCATCAGTACCAGCGTGAAGGGATTTCAAATAACTACGCAGCTGCTGCGAGTCACCCTTAAGGAAAGATCGGTCGTGAATTCTAGGGATTCCCTCGGTAGACATAACATCAGCAAGTCGACCAGTCTTGGGACTGCCATCAATAATTTCTACTCTCGAGTTGATAGCAGTGGCACCTACAGCATGCCCCTGTCTTTCTAAAACGTCAAGCATTCGTCCTAGAACTCCAGGACCATCACCTTCTCGAAAAGCATCTACCACGTGAGACTCAGCTCTCATTGTATGATGTGAGAAAAGGTCTGTTCGAGTTTCAGTTAACCAATTTGATTTAGTTACTGGCTTGTGCAGATGACTGAGTCAAAGATCATCGGAAATCAAGTTAGTACGGTGCATCATTATATAAATAAGAGATTACTTAAGGAAGAACTTACCCCATGTTGGCAAAGAAAACTCCACACCCTTCATCGAAGATACTCTGATAGGCAGGTAAAAGATGATTTACGCCTAGAGTATTACATTGACTGATCCTAGCGGAGGTTCCGTTAATTGGAAGAATTTCATCAAGCTTAAGACCGATGAAACTTTTTCCTACACCTCGTGCTTTGAAATATTCCCCGTACAACAAGCAGTCTTCAGGCCCGGGGGTCAGAATATTGAACGAGTCGCTGACGAAAAAAAGAAGAGTTAGTAAGTAAAAATTGATTACATCAAGTTATATGTCTCGAACACGTGATATAACTTACACTCCACCAGCCAGGTTAACGTATACAATAGCTTTATACGGTGATGAGGACTTGGCTTTAGGTGGTGTGATGATCCTCGGGGATCCGGTTTTTCGCACTAGAGTAGACAAAGGATAACAATTCGTTAACAAAGAAATAGTGGTACAATAGTTACACAAGGTCGGTAACAAAGTATTACCTGTATTTGAAGTGTGAAACTCTGGCGTTGCTGTAAAGAGTTTTACAAGAACCCTATCGGCAGAATCAGAGCCAAAGTTCGTGTTAAAGTAGGCATGAGCATCCTGTGGTGATCAAATTGTGTGCTGTAAGTAAATCACTGAGCAAGAAATATTGAATACTTCATCAAATTTGACTTACCAACATCACTTGCTTGTTCTCAGCACTCAAACGACCCGCAGTCATCAAAGTAGACAGTTCTTCAACCATTTGAGTTACACTGATCGTATTATTGGTTGTTCTGTAAGGAAATCTGAGGTATCCAACAGAGGTCGTGTAATCGCCAACTAATTCGGGGGGCTTGTTGATGTACGGACCAAAGCCTCCGTCATAATTTGCGAGTCCGTAGTCGACAAGACTGATGAAGCCATTCATCTGATTGTATCAATCACAAGTTGTGTCAGTATTCGATTCTTACATGATGATGAATTAATAAACGATACAGTCAGGTTTATAAACTCACAATACCAACAACTGAACTCATCGATAGTAACTCTGATTCGGGAGATACTAAGCCTGTGTCTGCGAAAACACCAGGGGGGGCATAGTCATGGGCGAAGAAGGAGAACTGATCCGGTGGATCAAAGACAAATTGGCCAATCTTGTACGACATGTTTTCCAAAAGCCCGTGGCGAAACTTGATATTCGAACGACGCTGGAAAGTAAGCGATCTCAAGATCTGCATCACTTTTAAGAGCGGCTCGCGACTAAATAGCGTTGGTGGGAGTTCACAACGAAGATCGATTATAAGAATATACTCAGCAAACGAAGGATTAAAATGAATAACACCAAGACCCGTGCAACACATTCTGTCGATACTCACATGTTCCCGCTAGTAGGATCATTGTCAACCACTGGAGACAAACTTTCAGGGTCTAAAGCAATGGCAGCAGCAACTGCTTTCAAATCGCCGTATCTGTTGGTTCCAAATGTGATCCCACCACTACTAAATGATCCACTGCTGAAGGCTTGGGATACTCGTTGCACAAAGCCAGGTGAGGGATTCGATATTCCATGATACTGGATGAGCTTCTTGGAGATGAAAGGCGCAGCACTCCGATATCTAATCAAATGTGTCAAGAATTCATCGACTACAGTTGAAGCGCAAATCACAATGGCAGGCCAATTATGAGAATGAACTTATTCAACGAAGTATTTAATCAAATCAAATGGTCAGATTTCTTACCTTCATACTCTGCATCTCTGAGCTCGACTCTGACAAGATTCATAAACGAGGGAGGGTTCCTTAACGAGTAAGTTCTTCCAAGAGTGATAGTAGACACCAAGTTCTTGAAAAAAGCTACTTCGCCGAATTCATTTGTTACTTCGAAGATAGTTGAAGTGCTGCCAATATTACCGGGAGACAAAACGTAAATCTTCACGACACCATTTGACGATTGATGGAGGGTGTACGATTCTGTCGAATCAGAAAATGTAGAAGGATTAAATGCTCCAACTTTCAGAGACAGAACAGCCTCACGTGAAGGAATGGAATTGTAAGCGGGAGTCTCCGATACAACAATTGAGCATAAGCAATCTCCGTCAATGATTGTGCACTTTCCGTTACCGCAATTGTTTTTGAGCGACGGATATTTCTCGCCAAGAGTGATGGGGTCTTTCTCCCATGGCACTGAAATGAAATTTATGGAATTGACAGAGTCAACGAAAGGAACCCTGTAGATTGATATGAAATGAGCATAGGGGGAGTTAGCGCTATGATTGACATAATATCTAATGAAGTGGAGGGTCTTGGCATAAACTCACGTGCTGTCAAAGAAAAAAGGATTCTCTCTAAATAAGACAAGGATACCAAAGGTATCGATTACGACGATGAGAAATCGCATAATTTAAACATTATTGGAACAAAATATAATGACATGACTCACAGAGGTTTGTGAATGATCGCTCTGAAGATTGAAGAATAACGCAAAAGTTGAGTATGAGAAATAAAAAGTCAGGACACTAAAAGTTTGCACTTTGCTACGCACATCATTCCATCTTCTCTAACTTTCACCATCTGAGTGCAGTTTGCGTTCGTCCAGAAGAAAGTATTTTGCGATGGATATGGAAAGTTGTAAATTGGACGTATATTGACAAGTGGATTGTTGGCAGCCAAAGCGTTGGGGTCGCAGACTACTCCACCACTCGCAGTACATTCATTCATGTTGCTCTCATAGGTCACTCTTTCGCCGTGGTACTCAAAATTTAAGTTGTAAGACGCCGTATTGTTCTGCATTTTCATTTGGTGGGAGGGAAGGAAAGGAAAAATATATGAATAACTACGTAAAAGACGAGGAAACTATTCTTGAGGTACCGACAATGTCAAGCTCACCATACGTTCAACACCGCAACATGATCTGGAAGCAACGACCTGGAATAATCATATCCCGAAGAAAGGATAAGAGAGCGAAAAGTAAGTTTCTCTCTAAAGATGAGATTCAGAAAGTTATTCACAGTGACAAAATAAACTCACAGTACGTGGATCAGCACACATCGCATGTGTGTGCCGTCGGCCTATGTCCCTGATGGCCGGAGCAAATCCTGTGATAACTTTCTTGGGGTTCTTGTAGAAAGATAAATCAACGCAAGGTTGACGAATATACTCATAAAATGCACCATGTTGGACTTGAACGATTACCATGTCGTCTAGACGACATTCCTTACTGAAGCACGGAAGATTAGAGTCAAGCTTGACTATGTTGGAAAAGTTACAAGAACCGTCCGCGCTCGGATTACACAATGCTTGGTACAGTTCAGAGCCTGGTGACAAGACAAATCTCTTAATTGATTCATCGGTATCCCAATGCATGGGATTAAAATGCCTTGCGGGGAGACTAGAATCGCCTCGGAACACAAACGTTGCTCCAACTTTCAAGAAAGGGTGCATGGGTAGATCTACACAGAGCGGATAACGGTCACCTAACCAACCCCCGTCTAATGAACTCTTGGGGAAAAAATCATGTCCGTCAACTTCAATTCGAAGTGGGTCCTGCCGCGACTTATCTGATCGGAATAACTCCTCGACATTACCTCGGCGGCCTGTGAACGAGAAGCCTGTCATCACTCTTGCATTGCTCAAGATATCCAGATTGGTATATGTTTTCATTACCCTACCAAAATTGTCAAGCACGTTAGTACCGTCAGGATTAAGCTCATGCAGCCCAAACGTGAAGAGTTGCATAATCTGTAACAAACAAAGAAATAAGATGATTGAAAAGGAACATTCAAGCCCAGACAATTATGAATAAAAAAGACTCATACCTCACGTGCGTAGTTCTCATCCGGATAAACAATCTCGCCACTTGTATCCCAAGCGATACGGGTGGATGTGCTCTCGGCAAAGCTAAATTGCTCTGAATTGAAATAGTGAATAAGCAGAACAGGAGTAGAAGTTTAGATGAGAGAAACAAAGAAAACATGTCCATCTCCAAAAGCACTTACCGGCCATTTTTGGACTGTATGTCATTTCTTTTATAATGTCAAAGTAATTTCCGAAGCAGTGTCGAATCATGATGTCATAAGTGTACAAGTTGCTTTCGGTATTGTCTGGATTGGATGCAGCTCCAACATTTAAGTGCTCATACAAACTCCATGCCATTCGTTCTAATAACAACGAACTAAAGTGTTTAGTATGGTCACAGTCAACAGAAAACAGATGAAGCTTGTGTACTTACGACAAAACTGATCCTCCCCCTCCAGAATGTTCATCGCCCAAACGGTAGACTTCTGCTTGGAATAATCTCCGTAAGTGTCCGCACATCCTATGCAATCCAGATCATGATTAATCACATCAAAGTAGTCATCAAGTGTTGGATCAGGACCAACTTCATTGGGACTTCCGCATACGAGAGTCCCACCACCGCGATTTGTCTGAATCTTGTTCACCAATTTCAACTCAGCAAGGCCCCTAGCCATGGCCCCGAGCATACCAGGATCCAAATTCAACTGCAATTGATCAGCAAACTGATCCAGTTGGAGGGAATCACCGTATCGTGCCCCTTGATTGACACGATACGTTGATGCGTACGAGTATCGTGCAACGGGGCGAGCAAGCAACGTATCATTCTTAAGATCTTCAAAGTAAGATGCGGGGTGGTAGTCTGGGTATTGCATGATACCAATACTTGTCCAGTTGTTGATGTAGGCGACTGTAGTATTTGCAGCATGACGAGCTTCGTAACTGGTAAAGTCATAGATAGACCTGCGTGTGGGTACCAATTGGCGATGCAACTAGTGAGCACTTCACGTCAAAGAAGCTGGATAGTTGTAGAAATGATACTCACAACAAATCAGGATGAACATTCTCCCAGCATCCCTCCTTCTCCGTCATGACAAGCATGCCATATTGATCACGATCAATCTCATCGCAACCATCTTCGTCCAAAGAATTCCAAAGAAATATATCTCTTATGTATTGATTTTCATCGTTGGAATTTTCCAACGCGTGTACAAGGGCTGCATTGGATCGACTCGTTAGACTGTTAGTACAACTTCCTTCGAGATCAGGGCGTGGAATCCAACGCGATGATGGGATACCGCTGGCACATGGTAGCATAACACCACTGCGATTGATGATAGAGTCGTCCCACCTCAGATTATCAACTAAAAGGGGAGACAGAGAATTTAGTTACGAAAGCATCAATACTTAAAAGATAAAGCGAATAAAAACATACCTGCGTAGATATATCTTGAACGATCGACTCCAGTTGTCGAGTTTGAGCTCACACGAGATGCATTGTGAAGGCCAGCTAGTGTGGCGTCATCAAATATGATCACTGCCAACACATCAACTAAAGTGTCTTCAAAATTCTTAACAGCTCTTATACTCTCCTTGACACACGCATTCTCCTCGTAACTTAAAACGCAACTCTCTCGATTGATAAAGTTCGACTCCTCGTTAGCACAGAGTGCGATATTGTGATCATTGACAACGACATATTGATCAGCCCATGGATACTTGATGACATTGTGACTATCACGATTTGCACGCAACGTGGAACGCAATACAGATTTGCCTCCACCATCGATAAGAGGATTCTCAAGCGAGTTTTCGCTGAGTAGCATACGACTGTCAAAAAGAGCGTACGAGTCATCAGGAAGCTTGGCAAATACAGGTTTGTCCGGGACAAATCTTGATGGGATATCGTGTGGGTTAAAAGGATCTGCGCCACGATAATCATTATCGTAGGGGTTAGGAAAGGTCACACAAACCTCATCTTGCACGGGAGTCTTCAAGAGCCAATCGCCATCATACGTTTGAGCGGTATTGATTGGTGAGAGGACTGTGGTGTTAAGGTCGGAGAGGTCCAGGATGTGTAAACCGGTCATGTTGAGGAACCTGACATCAAGGTTGACTGTATTCATTCAGGATGATTAAAGATGAAGAAGAGAGTGTCAGAAACGATTGATTGTGTATATGTATGTATAAATTGAGATCACTTGATCGTATCTTACCAGTTGGATTCCCATGCCGAATTGCATGACAGGTCCGATTTATGAAGAAACGCAACTTGAATGGAGATGATATCTACAGGACAAGATGGAGAACAGGGGAGAGTTAACTGACGTTAGAGGAAACCAAAAAAAGTGTCGATCGAAGTGTCGTCACATACCTCTGATTTGCGTCCCTCCACTTCATCCACATCGCAAAGCTGATATTCTGCATTACCCTCCATGACTAAGACCTCGCCTGTTCTGTCAATTTGGAACGGATAATTAATCACCGTCCTTACTTCCCCGGCGTATTTCACTACGTAGGCCACATTATCCACTTCCAAATTTGTCGGTGATGAAGAGGGGGCAAAGCTCACTGATGGAGCAAAGGTATAGTCATCAGCCAATTCTTCAAAACCCGCAACACTATACTCGCCAATCGAATTCATTTCCTTGTCGGTCATTTGAAACGAAACAAAGTCTATGGTACCATTCCATTGGGTCCAATTACTGATCGTTACCTCATCTGTAATAACCTCCTGCCAATCCCCGTTCCCACGTCTAATGTTGCGCCTTAGTGGATGCATATAAAAGTTACAGATCGCTTTGTTACATGGACCGTTGATCGTCAAGTCGTTATTGTCGAACTTCACCCGTATGGAGATAATCATGTCGACACTATCCACATTAGTAATCTTGGTCATAAATTTGAATCGGTATGACATACCAGGAATGACATTTTTCAGTATGTTCTGACTTAGAATGTTGCCCTGTTTAAACACCATTACCTCACGATTGAGATCCGGATCCTTGCGTAGAGTGGCAGCATTGGATGAGTACATCCAGTTTTGATATGAGTATTCAAAGTCGGGGTTGGCAAAGAACCCCGAAAGACCCGTACCATAGTCTGAGGACCCCGAGCTTATCTTGGACAAACGAACGTCGTCAACAAAGAAACTTGCACTTGAATCTGGGATACGAAACCTGAGGTGGTAGTCATCGCATTTTACCGGAGGTAGCAAAGTACCTTTATATTTCCAATCGTCTCCAACCTTGTGTACTGCCTCGATCGTTACCCATTCATCATTGTTGGGAATGAGTGTGCGCGATACCATATGCGAGTCGTCAGCTGGGAGCGTCCACTTTAGACTTCCTTTACTCAGATGATGATGTCCTGTATACATTTGAAACACCTGATTGGCATTTTCAACGCGAAGCTTGAGAGAGATGTGGATCGTGTCACCGGCTTGGATTGGTTGGGTAATGCGTGTAGTATTACACGAAGGTGCAATGGGTCTGTAAAAGAAGCAGGTGCGACCTCCGAGGAATTTCAAGCTGCTCGTGCCATTGTAGACAAGGTGGGGATGCTCCGTCTTCTTCGTGAGAGTACGAGTACATGTTCCAAGCCATTGGGCCAAGACTTGCTCTCTGGTGCCTTCCATGTCCCCTAAAACTAAAATGTTATTCATGGAAGGGGCACTTGTAAGAGTCTGTCAAAGAGAAGAGAGATAACGAACATACAGGATGATGGTTAGAGCAATAGTCAACTGGACCAACTAGGTGAAAAGTAATACCGTTTCAAAACGCTGACCTCAAGCGACCGAGAATTGCTTGTTAAACCAGCAGGATTGGGAGCACTGCCACTTGTTGGAGCAGCAATGGGAGTCCCAGCATATGTTACTCTCTCAACAGTAATTCGATGCCCCCTCTGAGTCTGAGTTGCTCCTCCAAGAGAAAATAGACCCCAGCGCAACATTCTTGAATTCTGAACGTCGGCGTGGGTGAAGGCGAATTTCCGCCAGCGACTGTGCTTCTCGCAGGGATGGGGACCGGCTTCACCAATACGGTATGTTTCTTGCTTGCGTGAATTCAATCTGCGTCTCCAATACTCACGTAGACTTGTAAATTTGCCAGACGTAAAGCTCGACGGGTTCATCTGACTGACTACCCATTCCACCTGGAGCTGTTCCATGGCCATGGCATGACTTAACATGGTAGAGGAGTTCCCAGTACCACTGTCACTACCACTCTTCAATGCTTGAAACCTTGTCTCGAGATCGTCTAACTCGGCTGCCGTGGGTCCAAACGTGTTCTTCTGTAAAAAGCGGGAGATCTCATTCCGTACCGTCAAGCTACGTTTGTAGAATGTCAAATAGTAAGGAAGGTTGATGAAATCAGTTTTGGTCGGATCGTCGACATTTTTCTTCGACGTGGTAGGTAGTGTGACCTCACAGAGGTACTCTCCCACGACGAAGTTGGTCCCATTGTTGCTTGCCTCGCCACATTCGTAGATGAAATCAGGATGAGAAGCTCGACCGGGGCTAAGCATACGCGAAGAGAACAATGATGTGAGGAACTTTTGACAGCGGGGAATAAACGCATCATAATCAAGGGAATTATTTCGAAACTTACGGACGGGCCCAGTCACCGACAGAACCAGTAGAGTTCCCAAGGACGTCGGCGGGGATTTGTGGCACACTCCGTCCTAGGGCATAATAAAAGCCCTTGCCGTTCTGCTTATCCTCGAGCGGCAGGGTCCACCTATGGAAAACGCACATGGACGTATCAGAGTCGCTAGCTCCAAGTACTACTGTGGTCGGTAGAATCGGCTTGAGAAGGATAGTCTGAGATGAGGCTTGGGTGTTAATATCAGTCAAGTGGACGGGAATGCCGGGCGTTAGGGTGGAGCCGTCATCGCTGACGCAGGAATGCTTCACGGCAGTCGGGTCGAAGAAGATCGCCGCTGATGTAAGCGACGCTAGCATCAGCTGTGAGGCGATGGAGAACATCATGGTGATCGAGTAGCCGCACGTCGTCGTAATCCCTCTGCGCGGCGTAATTATGTCGCGTGCAATGAACTGTTGTTGGTCGGGGAGACTCCCAAGAAGTAAAAAGTCCGAGATGACTTCTTGTTATCATGGTGTTGCGTATTTATTATGTATTTATTATGAAGGTATTGATGGAATGCCCGGCCCGGCGACAAGTTTCTCCAAATACTCCGAGAATTTTATCCGAGAATTTTGTCCTCTCGTTAGACATCATAGATAACTAAGTACTTAAAGCCTTACTTACCTCCTTCATCTCAATTCCATTATGGTCAGGACGTTGGAGGCTAAGAGGTTATGTGTCCAACTTTTTCTTCCATGACCACATGTCGACCTGACATTGCCTTCACAAGTGTCAAACTCTCACAATCCAATTCAGCACCTAATCAACTACACTACCACGGTCTTAAACACACAATCAAATATCTCTATGCAACACAGGATGATGGTATATACTATTGGCGCACGAAACCATGCGACAACTTAAAGGAAGTTCCCCCACCAAAAATCAACAGCGCACTACATGACCTCCTCCTCGACAAACGGCCAAATCATCAACCAAACGTAGCAGTAGCATAGTACATAGTACGCAGACTCAGACTGGGCGACATGCACGCATTGACATCAAATAGTTAAGGGTGAAACTGGTTCTCGATAAATATCAAATCATGAATTAGAGAAAGTTATGGTATACCCAATGTCACCAGATCATGGGCTTTGATATACTGATATCGAATTTTTATTTTTTCGCTCCCATTGACAATTTTGGAGAGTGTTGGTCAATATATCAGGAATTAGATAAATGTCACAAAAAAACGGCCATCATATCTTAAACTATTGATTCTATGAAAAAACGACTATCAAGAGCTACCTATGGCATTTCTACCCAGACCTAACTCATCATAGTACTGGCGAAATTCATGGTCCAAAGTATAAATTCTCCCTCGGTAAAAATAAAAACTAAAGATGGAGATGATCCGTCGAATGCGGATGACAAGGAGGAGTAGGATTAGAAGTTTGATGCAGACATTCTGGAAATCCAAGAAGTAAGACGATGCTTGATTATCGTGTCCACTGAGCTGCCTTAATTGGTGGAAATGTCTCAACCGTAACATCACCGTAGGCAAACGTTACACATGACAATCGATAGCTATCTGGATTTTCTCTCAAAGTGCTTGCCTCGTCGAGGCTCTTCCGATTTGTCGCATCTGATCCTCCAGACACATTGACTATGCACGTACCACACAATTGTTTTCCCTTACAATTCGTCCATCGTGTGACGCTCTGATAAACGTTGATACCGTTATCAGTCAGAACTTTTCGCACATTACAACCCACTGGTGCATCAATGAAGCGTGTTGATGAATCATTCGACCCCCTGTTTTGAACTACGGTAATCATTATCTTCTCCACCTTGGTCGATTTTACATCAGAACATGCCGCTTTCAATTCGTCCTTCGTACCACGAAAGAATACTAAATCAACCTCACGAACATCTTTCCCCAATGACGCAAACGTCCCCATAACAACGTCGAATGATGCACCGATCAAATTTATAGCCAAAGCATCATCCTTCTTTGTCGTCTTCCCTCCCTCCTCTACAATAACTGGTCGTAATTCACATATCTGATCTCCCGCTTCGACCATACCCGAGAGCGACGCCGCTCCACTTGGTTCCATTGACCGGACATGTACAAAAGAGAATGACAGATCGGTACCCCAATCTACACCAAGGGCACGAGAAAGTCGTACACGACAAAGTCGTGGATCAGTTGCTACATCGATGCATTCGTCGTCTTGTTCAATATTTGCCTTACCATTCTCGCTGTCGGATGACGAGGAGGATGATGGCAGTGAGGAGTTGATCGAGCGGGACAGTATGGATGGAACGCGGACATTGGGTGAGACATCATCGTTGTCAATGCTAACGCATTGTGATGATCTACGAAACGAGATGATTGACGCTGCTGAAAAAGAAGAGACGACGCTGCCACTATAATGAAGAAGAATTATGATTTCCGCCGCGAGTAGTCGTCTGCGTCGGATTGTTGATGATGCCATCGTGGGGAGGAGGTGGAGAGTGGACTGTCTGAATTAAGTAGGGTTTCTTCATTTTATTGTGACCACATCAAAATAATCTCCGTGCTTCTCTGTGCGGCATCGGCAGAGGACTAAAAGCATTTGCCACATCCACAACTGCATAAGTGGGAAGTGTAAGCCGTCATGAAAAAGAGGAACTCGTCTGAGCAGGAGCACACCGCCATGCATTCCAGTGGATCCATCCTGTCCCACAGCAGCGGGTTGCCGTCGGGTGGTAAAAGCGCCGCAAAAAGAGTATCATTCGTGGTGAATGACCGTAGTCCCATTCTAGACGACGTGGTCCGGTCGGTAAGTCTGCCCGATAATTTTAGTAATGAGACGGAAATAGAAACACCGCGCCGTAAAAGCATGAAAGAGGGTAAAGGAAAGGGTCTTCTGAACAGCATACTTCATCGTTCCGTTGGTTCGACCGTCAAGAATAATTACTCCGCCGCACAGCCAACGTCGAAGAAAATGGGCATTCGGAAGAAATTTGCGTCGAGCTTAAGTACAATTTCGTCTGGGTGGCAGAGTGCCGGAGGAGTAACAGATAGTCTCAATTCTCACATTACATTAAAGCATTCGCCCTCATTAGATAATAGTTCGGACATGGCCGATTTCTCACTACAAGGCGGGGACGACGATATTGTAATCGAAGAGAGCCAACGTAGAAGGAGTACTCGTCGGGATTGCGTTGATGCAAATACCCTAACCATGGGTCTTGACATTGAATCGGCCAATTTCTTAGACTTTATTACACAGGCAAAGTGTGAGGATTGGTTAAAATCGCTCTGTGGACGTGATCCTCGGTTCTGTATCAAGGCATTCTTTGACGATGTTGCACGCGACGGGGCGGACCATATCGAGGAGGAGAATGGTTTTCAACCCGAATTGCTAAGTCCCATCCTTGCCTTGATTCAACGGTCAAGCGTATTTAGTGTTTGGCGTCCAACGAGTGTCGAATCCATACGTAAGATGATAACCGGACAAGGGACGGGGAAGGGTCTTGATATTAAGGGGAAGAGTGCAAAGAAAGGTCGCCTTAGTGCGTACGTGCCATTTATGCAGCTTCATGAGGACAATCACAAAACTAAAATACGACCACTACCACGGGATGGACGTATTCGCATCTTCTACAAGAAACGTGAGGCGAGAGATAAAGCGCATAGTTATTTATCGGGGGTGTTGGTAGATATGGTGGAGATAATTGATTCTGCCAAATTAGAGATGACAAATACCTACAAATTGCCAGAAAAGCAGCCCGCCCAGGACAAGGACATGACAAACCCCATACTCGTTTCGTTCATGAAATCTTTAAGCGGTCGGGAATTGTATCATAACAAAAACGATCGCATCATCAACGATTGGGAAATGCATGATCCGTACATTAATATAATTGACGACTACAGTCCTAAATGTTTTGGGCTTGATCTACCGAAACGGCTATTTTGGGAGGGCTATGTCATGCGAGCGAAGGATATCAGCCGGGAACCTGGATCGATGTATGATACTGGCCGGCCGTCTCGTCCCTCTTTCCAGGATATGAATTTCGCCTCCATCAAAAATGAATGCGAGGATGGTATGCCCCGTGCCGTGGTTTGGCAGTATACCGATCCATACCTCCCCCCCAACGAGCCAGATCCTGATCCAATGATGCCCCAGACGTTGTTAATGGCTTACGAAGAGAATGGGCGTGTTATGCCAGTCGTGTCTGATTTCGACTGCTTCTTGTTGGGTACGCGGGGAGTTCGTTTTCACAATCCTCTCCCGGAGGAACAGGTTGGTTTAGTGCATGAAATGTTAAATGGTGTCGAATCTATTCTTAAAGACTGCAAGGAAGGGAAAACGAAGAATTGGACAGCGAGTTGGCTTGATTATCTAAAACAAAACAAGCATCATATCAATATGCCAAAGTATGGATTCGGGGATCCCAAGTCGTATGCTATCATGAAACATGCCGTCATGAGGCTTGAGGAATGCGGAGCCGTCCGACATGGAGCAGGTATGTATTTAATAGCCCTCATGCAATTCTGTTTATTCGTCCTTGTCTGACCCCATCCGTCGTATTTTAGAATGCTTCAACTTCTATTTTCCTCAAGAACTGGACGATGAATTTCTTGTTGTAAGGGGAACTGGCTCAAATCTACCCATTCCTAAATACAAGTATATGAAAGTGAAGGAGCTTCAGGACTTTTTATCGGGGTGCATCGACAATGGCTTCACATTTCCGTTGAACCCTAAATGGATTCTTTGTGACCCCGGTTGGAAAGCATTATGGGACAAGCTCACTGGGAGCAGTCATCCGAATGTTGAACTGTCTATAAACGCCTGGTACCCACCGGATTCTGGTTTGATAGAACGCATCAAAAAAATCAATGAAAACTATCCTGAAGGGTTCAGTGGTGGCCACATTGGAAGGAAGCATGAGACTCAGGCATGGGTTTTGGCCGAACTCGCTCTTGAAAAATATGCACGGATTCAGCGTGCAAAACGAAAGCTTTGGTGTGTCCTGACCTTTATTGCTATATTGCATCAATGCCACCAGAAGGTGCGTGCTCGTCATGCTCTTGTTGCATCATTCAATTGCGACGAGAAAGCAGATGCATCCGGCAATGGTCATTCGGTAACAGTTGAGTACGATGTTGATGCAAACAAACAGTCAGCTCATAATGATGACCCATCCCCGATCAGTTCCGATGATGATGCCATCGCTAACATGGACGACACGAGCTCAGTAGGCTTCAAGAGGGCTAAGTCGGCCGAAGTTATGCGGTATAGACGACTGTCGTCGCATATTGCCGAAGAAAACATTACTATCATTGACTCAATATTGAATGGCTATTCAACAATTCTTGACAGTGAAAAACTTGGACTTCTACGAATCCGCGAGCAGCTTCTATTTCCAGAGCGCAGGACAAATAATCGCGTTGAAAGGAGACATACGTCAATATTATGTCCATTAGATTCATCAATGTTGCTAGAAGTACCAGCGTTCATTCTTAATGAATACGGGGGTCTCAAGGGTGATGCACCGAAAGTCAAGCACACTGTTCGCCTCATTGACACAAATGGAGAATCCAAGTCCGTCTTCCAGCGGTCGCAATTTTTGCCTGTCGAATGGACATCGCTGGACCACGAATCAAAGCAGAAATTAGCGAAACTGTTATCATTTGACTCGCTCTCGCGATGGGACTATGATATGATAGAAGTTGTCAAGTTATCTAATGGGTCGCCCTTACTTCTTGTCGGCTGGGCAATCATGGGATCGCCGTACGCACAGCAAGCCATGGCAATAGATTTGGGACAAGAGTCAGGAGCTGACAGTGGCTACAATTTTATAACTCAATTCTCTATTCATATGCCAAGTCTCTGTTCTTTTCTAAGGACAGTAGAAGCCGACTACCTCCCAAATCCCTACCACAACAGTACGCATGTGGCAGATGTTGTGCAGACGTTGCATACTATGCTTCAGCTTGGAGGGAAAGACTACGCTGCCTCTCCGCTTGAATTATTCTCAATATTAGTGGCAGCTGTGATTCATGATGTCAAGCATCCGGGCCTAAACAACAACTTTCAAGTCAATTCTCATTCCGAGCTTGCAGTTCAGTTTAATGACGTTTCAGTTCTCGAGAACAACAGTATTGCGTGGCTGTTTAAGAAGCTGCTCGGGCGAAATCGAGATTTCACCATTGACATCTTCTGCGGACTTTCAAATGAGCAATTCTCGAAAATGCGAACCATCATAATACGATCAGTGTTGGAAACTGACATGACTCATCACTTTTCTTTGCTCAAGAGGATGCGAATCCACGAAGAAATGCTCAGGGGCAAAGTCACAAATGATTGGTTTCAATCATATAATATTGATGGAGTGAAATTCGACCCATCGTTGGATATGCTTTACTTCCTCTTGCATCAAGCGGACATATCCAACCCTGCCAAGCCATATCCATTGTTTACTATATGGGCAGAAAATATTCTCGCGGAGTGTTATGCTCAGGGAGATCAAGAGGCTTCATTATCCCTGCCCAAATCTCCTTTATGTGACCGGATGACAACTGACAAGAAACAATGTCAAATTGGATTCATCAAATTTGTTGTCCAACCATCTTATCAATTGTTAGGCGACATCATACCTCAATTTGCGACTACTGTCTTTCCCTGCATTGAGAGAAGCCTTAAATATTGGGAAGAGGAGTACGATAAGGAAATTGAATCTTCGCGTTGAAGATGAACTAAATAATATTGTAATTGTGTTTGTGAATTTACACTAACTTTCCTGTGTCAGTAATCTCAATATCCCCTGTAGCAGGGGCGAAGCCTCGTAAGACAGATGTTTCAGGTTCAGTAAGAACAGGTTGACGGTACACATCAGAACTAAATGTTGACTGAATATTCCGTTTTGCGTCAAGTTCTACGGCCTTTTCGACGCTAATGCATTTGCCAGGATTAACGTAAAGCAGTTTGAATACGCTCATCATTTTCACCGTAATCAGTGGCAGCGGAAACCTATAGAAAACAGTCAATCAAAAGTTAGACGATCTTTGTTGAGTAAACTGGTATTCTGATGGTTCGATTCACACTTACATGAATAACGCCTGCGGAAAATAGACAAAGACAAGATATTACATTAGAGGGACATTGAGAACAAAGAATGCGTTGAATTGTGCGACCTACCTGATAAAATCCCCCTCTAATAATACAATACCCTATTAGAGTAAGCTGTCCACACACTAACCCAATCATTGTCCGATGAACTGCCATTTCGAACATAACTCCACCTGACTCATACGTTGGACTGAAGACAAGGAGGATCTGATTCTTATAGAGAAGCCAACTGCCAGCAAAAAAAACAGCGCCCACTGGTAGAATAATTGGAGAGATACAGCTATACACAAAGCAAATTACAATGACCAACAGAAGGTTTGGGTACTCCCATCCGAATCGAAGCTGAGAAAACTCTTGAGGATAATATACTTCATGTATCTCTGCTTCTGTCAAGTACTTCTCACGAAAACAAAGCTTCAGAAAAAGCAATCGAAATAAGGGACCGAAGCGGAGACAAATCATAGGTAAGCCAGCAAATATCTTCGTCATAAGAAACGTTGCGAAGTAACCAACGACGTTTGGAAGGGATTTGCCAAGGATGGATAACATATTACTAGGATGTTCCACAATCTCCCCGAGTGAATCCAGAATTGATCCTGCGGTAACCGTAATGAAGATATTGGCAAGCTGGTAATAAAAGAATCTGCCAATGATTGACTTTTGAACATCTGATTCAGTCTTTCTGTCTTCATAGTGAAGTGCAACACCATAGAAAATGTGTGGAAGAATCGATATAAGCCAAAGCAGTAGTATGATGGGTAGGTAACCATTTACGAACGCTGCAACATCCCCGCCATACAGAGTGGCAACCCAAGCCATGCCAGGCACAGTCGCAATCTGATCGGCAGTTGCCAACGCTTGGATGCTTGCTACTGGGATACTCCAAAATAAAGCGCCAATGCCAAACAATACATTTGCAGAGAATTCACGCCCCTTACTCCAACCAAGATTCACATGAGCATTCTCCCACTTAATGTCTCGTGGTTCAGGGGCCATCTTTATAACGAGCACATCGGGTTTATGATACAATGGTGTTTTCACTGCATATGCTAGAGTAGAGAGGTCATTAAATGTAACAAAACCAGTAGATGACATAGTCGCTCCCACGACACTATCGACGACTATGTGTAATGGTGCGGAAAAGTTAAATGAGCGAAAGTGTAAAGCTAACTTAGAGCAAGATACAATTGAAATGTTTACTTACCTTCATCAATATTATGCTGTACATAACTAATCGCACCAGAAACAAAGTCGACTCCCATGCGATCAAGAATGGTCAGAAGTAATGGTTTCCTTCTAGTCGATGATGAACCGAATCCAGTAATTAGACCATCATCGTCACCACCACGTGAAGGTCGCAGTGTCGACTCAGCGACAGTACTGACTCTGTCCATGGCATGCGAAATCCATTGACTTGCACGAACTGAATCATTACCCGTTTGAGCTAGCCTCTTCTTCTCATGTTGCATCCTGGCAACTCGTTTATTCATCACACCTAGTTCTCGACGGTAGTAGCTAATGGAATCGACATACTCCCCACGTTGGGGAAGACGGTCTGGATTCATAGAATCGGAATCATTGTCACCTCCTTCGGCAGTAGCAACAATGACGTTTCTTCCTCCTCCTCCACAAGATACAATTATTGGCGATGACTCCACACCGCAACATCGCAGCCTCTTCCTACCCACAATATGTCGTGGACGACGACCACGTACATCAAGACTGATCATACCCTTCTCTAATCTACGTAGCACTCTTTTCCTTTTCGTGCACTCGCGCTCAAGGTCAGGAAGGTTGAGAACGACGGCTGTCGAGTGTACTTTACGAGGGAATAGTCGATTAAAGTACTCATACAATGCTTCATCACTCCGTAATTCATGGGGTATACGTTCCACGATTAGACTATACATGTGCTGTTGATTCAATACCGTCCCCTCCCCTCGTGCAAGGAAATCAACTCGACAATCAAGGTAGTGTTTATATTCCTCATTTAGTAAAAAGAAGACATACAACGTTTGAAGCCAAAGAAATATAGCAGGTGCCCATAGTCGATGTGATCCTTGTTCAATATTGGCCATGGATAGAAAGTACCACCCGGCCGCACCTCCATTCCCCGTGGCATATACTGGCCAAAGTATAATCATCCCCCATAATGCCGAAGCGAATGTAATTTGAAAGCATAATCGGACATACCGTAGAAACATGTACGAGTCAAGTCCCCCGACACTACGTACGACAGACCATGAGGCACGAATAACACCAGGGATCCATCCTAAGAATAGTCGTGTATTGACATTGACTGCAGGTGTCGAGGAGGAGGAGGATGATGATATTCGAGAAGAATTGGTTCGGCCAGTACTACTACTGTTACCAGACGGAGGGAATGCACCTCCAGTACTCCTTGGTGAGTATACCGTGGGAAATATTCGTCGGAATATTTCATAACAGGTAACAAGGATTATAAATATAACAATGTTGGCATACAGTGCCGTGAGGAAGGCGGAGGTATTCACATCCTTTACATAATTTGATGTCACGCTGAATGGATCATATCCCGCAGGTGATACTAACGATGTGGATCCTCCTCCTCCCGAAGACGAATAGTGGTTGTAGTATGGACTGCCTAATGCGTGATCATTGAGCGTACCAAATGGGACATTGTTGTTGTCGTTGAGATTGGCCTGTTGTTGTTGTTGTTGTTGTTGTTGTTGTTGTTGTTGTTGTTGTTGTTGTTGTTGTTGCTGTTGATTGTTAATCCCGAACATGTTCTGAACGTTCTGTTCGAATTGCTGTTGTTGATTAGTCGCCTCCCGGGAGTCGACGTACCAATTCTGCTGCTGCTGTGGCGGTGGCTCTTCCATGTCTGCATGCAACGTGTTTTGCGCTCGGGTGGGTCATTATTTGTCATTTAGTCATTCCCTTGGGTCATATTATTATTTTACCAAAGGCAAACGCACCTCCTAGTTTAAGTTAACAAACTTCTTCTGCCCCACAAGATACGAGTTTTAGACCTATTTTTGTGCAGCTATGGGGCTCCATCCTAACAAAAAAAATTTTGGAATTGACAAAA
>Ga0247832_1002306_pt1 | contig 29769 bp, 29 predicted proteins | sample LaCruzMarch2015__10_FD_192407 | JGI IMG/M metagenome (GOLD analysis project Ga0247832, IMG submission 192407) | Freshwater microbial communities from meromictic Lake La Cruz, Castile-La Mancha, Spain - LaCruzMarch2015_4m | ecosystem: Environmental > Aquatic > Freshwater > Lake | place: Spain... | reverse complement strand
CCAATAAATTAACCTCAAATTGTTTCTCCAGAAATGCCCGAAAAATAACACCCAATTCATAATGATAATTGACAAAATCCTTCTGTTCAAGGAAATTTTGCTTAGACAACCAATCCATTTTTTCAAGTGCCTCTTTTACGGGGGAAACTATTTCAAGCGGAATTTCAGGGGTAGTAATCTTGATTTTTCTTCTTTTTCTAAGCCATAAAACAATTAAAAAGAGTATAAAAAGTCCGCACAAAACATAGATTAACGGTAACCAATCTTGCCAGTTTTTATTTTCATTCCAAATATCTCTGATCGGTTTTATTTCCGAGGAGTCTTTTTTCATAGGGAGAGGCAAGACCTTAACTTGAATACTATTCGACGAAATGGAGTCAAAAGATGTTTGGTTACCTGCTACGGGAAATCTAATAGGACCTAAAGTATATTGTCCTGGTTCAAAGGAAGTTAATAATAATTCGCGAATGAATTGTTGTTCACCGTTATCGAGTAAAATGGTATCAGTGGAGATCGTTTTTAACAGTTCAAAAGGACTGTCACCTATCATTTGTTTAAACGAAGGAAAGGAAATATTTTCTTCCAACCCATAAGTTACACTGATTTTAACGGAAAGAGGGTCGCCAATAATTAATTGTTGCTTGTCTGAGGATATTGAAATCGTCTTTTGTGCATTCAGCGTAAAAGAGAAAAGGAAACCAATAAAATATGCAGCTAGTCTGGTATTCATCAAGAGGCTCTTTTTTTGAAAAACTGGAGGAGAGCAAGAACGTAGGAATCTTGAATACTCATATCTATGACGCCCGTTTTACTTTTTTTAAAATGTCGGTAAAAAGCATCTTTATTTTTTTTGAAGGTGAGGTTATAGGAAGCCATAGCATCCCGGTCATGGGTGTCAATCCACCCTGTTTCACCTGTTTCAGGATCTCTTATTTGCAATAGTCCGACATCGGGGAGTTCAGCTTCACGAGGGTCGGAAACCCTGAATCCGATAATATCATGTTTTTTAGCGGCTATTTTCAAAGCAGTTTCATAATTGTCTGCTTGAAAATCACTTAAAATAAAGCAAATAGCCTTTTTCTTGAGAATATTGGTCAGATATTGAAGAGCGAGCGCCATATCAGTACCTGAGGTATCGGGTGTAAAATCCAATAACTCCCGAATAATTCTTAGCGTATGTTGTTTACCTTTTTTAGGGGGAATAAATTTTTCGATTTTGTCAGAAAAGAGAATAACCCCTACCTTATCGTTATTTTGGCTGGCAGAAAAGGCAAGCATGGCACAAATTTCCGTAAAAACCTCTGATTTTCGCTGTAATTTACTTCCAAAGGAGGAAGAACCACTAACATCCACTAAAATCATAATGGTAAGTTCCCTTTCTTCTTCAAATATTTTGACGAAAGGTTCATTGGCTCTGGCGGTAACATTCCAATCAATATTTCTAACATCGTCTCCATATTGGTAACTGCGAACTTCACTAAAAGACATGCCTCTGCCTTTGAAGGCACTATGATATTCACCTGAGAAAATATTTTTGCTCAGTGATTTAATTTTCAATTCGATACGACGAACCTTTTTTAGTAATTCTGCAGTGTCCATAGAAGGTATAAATTAGGGAACTTCTATTTTATTAAGGATCTTAGTAATGATATCCTCCTGGGTTACATTTTCTGCTTCTGCTTCGTAGGTTAATCCAATACGATGCCTTAAAATATCTGGACAAATTTGCCGGATATCTTCCGGGATAACAAAGCCACGTCTGTGAAGGAAAGCGTTGGCTTTACCGGCTATCGCCAGATTAACGCTGGCGCGAGGAGAAGCACCATATTGAATAAGATTGGACAATTCCCCAAGACCATAATTTTGTGGAAAACGGGTAGCGAAAACAATATCGAGGATATATCTTTCGATTTTCTCGTCCATATATATCCTTTTAACGGACTGTCTGGCTTTTAAAATATCAGCAGGTTGAACGACGGCACGGATAGTATTTTCCGGATTTTCCTCAAGCAAACTGCGCCGAATGATTTCTTTTTCTTCCAATAAAGTTGGATAACCAATTTTCACTTTTAGCATAAAACGATCTACCTGAGCTTCTGGCAACGGATAAGTACCCTCTTGCTCAATAGGGTTTTGAGTAGCCAAAACCAGAAAAGGCTCTTCGAGGAAAAAGGTTTCATTGCCAATGGTCACCTGTTTTTCCTGCATAGCTTCCAGTAAGGCACTTTGAACTTTAGCCGGTGCTCTGTTTATCTCATCAGTAAGGATAAAATTGGCAAAAATGGGTCCCTTTCTAACGGTAAATTCATTTAGGCTTGGATTATATATCATGGTGCCAATGATATCGGCGGGTAGTAAGTCTGGGGTAAATTGGATTCGACTAAATTTTGAGTTAATAGCTTTTGATAAAGCTTTAATGGCCATAGTTTTAGCTAATCCAGGTAAACCTTCCAATAAAACATGTCCATTTGTCAAAAGGCCTAAAAGTAAACGGTCAATCATTTGTTCCTGACCGACAATAACTTTTTGCGTTTCCCTTTTTAAATCTTCTAAAAAAGCGCTATCAATACGGATTTGTGCATTAATCGCTTCAATATCAATATTTTGCATAAAAAACACGTTTATTTTTAAAAATAGTTTACAAAAATGCAGATTTTTTCCAAGAGTGCAAACAACTAAAATGGTTGTTTTTTAGAAAGGGAATCTCTCTTTTCAAAAAGAGGCTTAAGGGGAATATCTTCATCTAGTTTTTTAAAGGATGGCGTTTCTGGTCTTTCTGGCTTTGCTGGTTGAAAGAGCGTATCCCGCATTTCTCTTGCTTCTGCAATTAATATGGAATCGAGCAAACGGGTAGCTTCGGTAAGTAAGCCTTCTTCACATTGAGCTTTTCGAATGGTAACATATTCATTTACTCTTTCATCCACTTCATTTTGAATAAGTTGCTGAATCTCATCAGGGGAATATTCTTCATTATTCAAGCAGCTGCAAGTGAAGAAAAGCAGGTAAGGCATTAATAAATAAGGAAAGGTATTATTTGTTTTCATTCTGCAAATACTTTAACCTTAAATTTTCCTCCTCGGAAAGTCGAACATTTCGCATGGAATCTAGTAGAACCTGAATTTTTTTTACTTTGTTCGCTTCACAAGTTGAGTCTAATTGTTTTCCTAAGGGATTGACTATTCTTAAATACAAGGTATCAACTTCTGTTCTTTGGGTGGAAGTAAGTTTTAAAGGCGGAGGTTTGGAGCAGGCAATAAACGTTATAGATATCCACAGAAAGCATAGATATTTAGAAAAGGACAATACATCGGATTTTCGTAAAAACAGGTTTGTCATGGATTAATAGTATCAACGTTACGTTTTTTCCTCAGCTCGAAATTTTTTCCAAGATAAACTTTCCTTACCATTTCGTCATCAGCAAGTTCCTGAGCGGTACCTGCTTTTAAGATACTACCTTCAAACATTAGATAAGCTCGGTCGGTTATGGAGAGGGTTTCCTGTACATTATGGTCAGTAATGAGGATGCCAATATTTTTAGTTTTTAGTCGCGCGACGATACCCTGAATATCCTCCACGGCAATGGGGTCAATACCAGCAAATGGTTCATCAAGTAAAATAAAGTAAGGATCTACCGCCAGGGCGCGGGCAATTTCTGTGCGGCGACGTTCCCCACCGGATAAAGTATCGCCCCGATTTTTTCTTATTTTAGTTAAGCCAAATTCATCTAATAAACTTTCTAATTTTTCATTTCTCTGATGCGAAGAAAGAGAAGTCATCTCGAGAATAGCCTTGATATTATCTTCAACACTTAATTTACGAAATATGGAGGCCTCCTGAGGAAGATAACTTATTCCTTTTTGAGCTCTCCGAAACATGGGTAAGGAAGTAATTTCGTCCTCTCCCAAAAATACTTTACCGGCATCGGGTCTAATAAAACCAACGAGCATATAAAAAGTGGTAGTTTTTCCTGCACCGTTTGGACCTAGCAGCCCAACAATTTCCCCTCTATTAACTTCGATGGAAACTTTTTTCACAACGGGTCTTTTACCGTAATATTTTTCCAGCGATGTTGACTGTAATAGCATGATATTAAATTGTGTTCGTATGAAACCTAATTAATCAACAAGAATGACTTTGTGTATAAAACGGAATCCAACAGAAAGTTCAACGGTTAAATTAGCTATTTTTCTTTCGGGAATAGTTATCAATGAGGAAGATCCATAAGGATTTGGATTTCTAATATTTGGTATGGCAGGTTGGTTATATTGCTGAGAAAGATCAGGATTAACGGATAATTCGACAATCATACCAATTAATTTTGAAAAAGGTAGCTCCATACCGCCACCTACAGAAAAACCATAGTTAAATTTACGGACGAAGCCCTCAAAAGGATAAATATAAGAGTAAAAAGGATTTATGGACGGATCTCCAAATCCAAATTTGGTATTAACCGTGTAATCCCCTCTCACACCAAACATATAATAAGGTTGCCCCCCCATGAAACCACTTCCAACTCTCTGTTTTGCACCGACAATCAAGGATACATTTTTGAATTCCAACGGTGTAAATTGGCTGGGTAAGGTCTGTTGAGATCCATCGGGTCGAATAAAAACCGTAGAATAAGTTCGCAGTGAACTACCTTTTATGTGATAACCAGCTTGAGCAAACAAAGAAAAAGGGCTGTCTTCTTCATACGATTCTATGAAAACACTACCTTGGTAACGAAAAAGAGGTTCGGTCTGAAAGCTATTATCCCAGCGTTGCAAACCCATTAAAGGACCACCTTTAAATCCAAAAGCAGAACTTTGCGCGTAAGTATTAACAGAGAAAAAGATGCACAAGAACAAAAGGATAATATTTCTCATAATAGGTAACTTTTGTGTAGTTAGGTAAATGACAGGTACAAGGTAAACAAAAATAAAAAGAAGAGATAAATTAGCACAAATTGTTATTATTTACGCAAGGAACGGATCTTAATTTTTTTTCCATTTAGTTTCAATTTTGTACCTATGGTTGGTTCTTCCTTTTCGAAAAGTCTGTTTCTCTTGCGGAGAGGCTCTGTTTGAATGGCATAATAGTCTGCAATACGTTGTAATGTTTCATTGGCCTGAACGACATGCCATTTTTGCTCCCCATGAAATTCTTTTCTTTTAGGCTCAAGAAAAATGCGTTGTTTTTCCGAAAGCTGATCTAATGACTTATTTGATAAGTGAGGATTAAACTTAGGGAGTTTTTTTAGAGGGATATCATACATTTTTGCAATGTCAGTAAGTTTTATTCCTGGTTTTGCATAAACAAATCGAACCTCATTCATTACCCAAACGCCCGTTTGGGAATTGTCAACGACAGCGGCTGTTTTCACAGATTCCTTTTGGAGGATTTTTTCACTTTTTGAAGTTTCAGCCTGAACCTCAAAGGTAAGTTCTACCGGCGGTTTTTGAATCGGCTGTATTTTATGAAGTTCAAATTTTTCAATAATGGAAATAAGTTTGTCGCCATAACCTGGATCGGTAGCGTAGCCTGCCTTTTTAAGACCATGAGCCCAGCCTTTATAGTCTTCAGGGGCTAAGGTAAACAGGTTACTATATCTTGGTCTTTGTGTAAGCCAAAGAGAATGAGCATGATAACTTTCTTCCGGGGAAGAAAATTTACGAAAACAAGAGGGAATTAACCGGCCTTTATCATCTCGGTCATCATCTTCTTTAAAGTAGGTTAAACCGGTCCAGTCATTGTGGCATTTCATGCCAAAATGATTGTTTGCCTCGGTGGCGAGTGTACTAAAGCCTGCATTTGATTCCAACAAACCCTGTGCAAGTTTTATCGCAGCGGGAATGCCTGTAAGTTCCATTTCTTTTAAGGCTATCCACCTGAATTGTTCTATGTATTTCTTTTTAACGTCAATATCCCCTTGAGCCATTCCGGGAGATGAAATTATAACAGTAAAAAAGAGAGAGAGAAAATATTTTTCTATCCTGAACAAGGTGACCGCAGCCGCCATTCTGTTTGGGCTAATAAAGGTGATTTCAGCCAACTTAAATATATAATATTTCATGTGTTTATAAATCGTTCTCATCCTTTTCGGTTCCATCCAAAAGTTCATTAAGAACGCAAAGATATCATTTTTGATATTTGATGCCCAGGCATTTTGTGTGGAGACGCGAAGCATCGCGTCTCTACCGGACGGCTAATTTTCCACGATCGCCAAATGCCAGGACTAATTTGTCTAAATGGGCGAAGCGAGGGTCATTGGTGATACCTTTTGCGTAACGGGCATATATTTGCTGAATAATGGTAGCTACTTTGAAACAGCCGAAGGCAAAATAAAAGGCACTGCCCGTATTGTTTCTACCACTTAACTGAATATAATAATCCCATATTTCCTGTCTCGTTTTGTTCCCGGGAAGCCAGGTTAAATTGGCGAAACTTTTTACAAGAGGATTCATTTCAGTTGCCTCGAACCAATAAGCTAAAGAGGTGCCCAGATCCATCAATGGATCTCCAATGGTACACATTTCCCAATCTAAAACGGCTAATATTTCAGCGGGATTGGATTCATTGAGAACGAGATTGTCAAATTTGTAGTCATTGTGAATCAGGGAAATATCGTTGGTTGAAGGCATAGACAATGGCAGGTATTCCATCAGGAAATGCATGCTGGGAATATGAAAAGTTTCTGCATTGCGATATCGGTCTATCCATCCCGAAACTTGCCTTTGCACATAACCTTCGGGTTTGCCTAAGGTGGATATATTAGGTTGAGTGCAATCGATGGCATGTAAATCTACCAGATTTTTTACAAAGGAATCCGATAGCGAAGCCATTGTTTTTTCGTCTAAAGAGATTGACGCAGGAAGCGCATTTCTTAAAATGAGTCCTTCCACTTTTTCCATCAGGTAAAAGGGAGCACCAATAATGGTTGTGTCAGAGCAAAAATGGATGGGTTTGGGTATTTTATGAAATAAGGGATAAAGCAAGGAAAGGACCTTGAATTCCCTCGACATGTCATGTGCGCTTTGAATATTTGCACCAATGGGCGGGCGGCGAAGTACCAATGCGCCTATGTTTGTTTCCAGCAAGTAGGTTAAATTTGAATATCCACCTTGAAACTGTTTTACATGATGTATGGTGTGAATATCGTCGAGGACCGTTTTCAGGTAATCGAGCAGTTCAGGAATGGGTAATTCCTCGCCTTTTCTTGGGTTATTTAAAATATCAGCCATAAACATTAATCATTATGTACCTTTAAACCATATTGTTGTAAAATTTTTCGAGCCAACGAAGCCTTGTGCACTTCATCGGGACCATCGTAAATGCGCGCCCCTCTTTCTTCCCTATAATATAAGGCCAGAATGGTGTCATCGGTCACGCCGAGTGCCCCGTGAACCTGAATGGCACGATCCAACACTTTATGTAAAATGTCTGCAACAAAAAATTTGATAGTTGATATTTCTAATGCTGCTGCTTTTTGACCTAATGTATCCATTTTATTAGCTGCATTTAAAACCATTAATCTGGCAGCATTAATCTCAGCCCTACTATCGGCAATCATTTCCTGAACCATTTGTTTTTCACCAAGAAATGAATTTAGGCCCGTTTTTCGGGTGGCAGCCCGCTGGCACATGAGATCAAAGGCCCTTTCACAAATACCAATCCACCGCATGCAGTGGTGAATCCTACCTGGGCCAAGTCTTTCCTGAGCAAGTTTAAAGCCTTGATTTTCAGGTCCAATTAAATCACTTTCCGGTATTTTCACGTTATCATAAATGATTTCACTATGACTAGCCCACCCTGTCCCTGCATGTCCCATAATGGGAATATTTCGAACCAGATTAAAGCCAGGAGTATTGGTTGGAGTTAGTAACATACTGGCTCTTTGATAAGGATTTTCAGCGTCAGGATTGGTTACTGCCATTACGATAGCAAAAGAAGCTCCGTCAGCGGCAGTAGTGAACCATTTTCTGCCGTTAATAATATAATGCCCCGCTTCTTTCTTTGCCTGGGTATTCAAAAGAATAGGGTTTGAACCAGCGTTATCGGGCTCGGTCATTGAAAAGCAAGAACGAATTTCTCCGTTTAATAAAGGAAATAAGTATTTTTCCTTCTGTTCGTCATTGACATATTGCAGTAAAAGTTCGATGTTTCCAGCATCGGGAGCCTGACAATTGCATGCAAAATGTCCAAAAAATGATCCACCAAGAACTTCACTTATCAGCGCCACTTCCATTAAAGAATAACCAGGTCCACCGTGATTTTTAGAAAGATAAGGATTCCAGGCGCCTATTTCTTTTAGGAAATCTCTATGCGTTCTAATTTCTTTTTCAACCTCTGACCAGGGCATTTTTAGCCAATTTTGCTCATGAGGAATAATTTCCTTTTTCAGGAAATCTTTCAGGTTGACAAGTAAATCAATCAGCTGATTATTTTCTGGAAGAGAAGAAATCGTATTCATAACCAATAGTTCTTATAATTATGGACAAAGTATGGATGGAAGATAGTAATTTCGCGTTAATTATTGAAAACGATAGAAATAAACATGGAGGTAATAAATAAATATTTTCCAAGACTTACAGAAAATCAGCGGAGTCAATTTGCGCAACTTCCTGATTTATATGCTGATTGGAACAGTAAAATCAACGTAATATCCAGAAAGGATATTTCAGAAATTATGACTCACCATGTTTTACATTCATTAGCTATTGCGAAATACATCCAATTTAAACCAGAAGCAAAAGTATTGGATCTTGGCACTGGAGGTGGTTTTCCCGGGATTCCTTTAGCCATTTTTTTTCCAGAGACCCAATTCATTCTGATGGATGGGACGGGAAAAAAAATTCAAGTGGTTCAGGCAGTTGCCGATGCCTTGGGACTGGACAATGTAACTGCCATTCATGGACGTGCGGAAGAAAGTAAATCAAAGGTTGATTTTGTGGTGAGCCGTGCCGTTGCACCCCTGGGTCAATTGGCCGAATGGTGTATGCATCTTATAAAAAAGGAAAGTGTACATGCCGTTCCAAACGGTATGTTTGCTCTTAAAGGGGGACAATTAAATGGAGAGATAAAGGATCTGCCCAGACATTTAATCACAGAAAAGCACCCGTTAAGTAACTATTTTAAGGAAGCATATTTTGAGGAAAAATATTTGCTATTTGTTCAATAACCTGCATTCGTAGTAGTAAATAGCGAGGTATCTAGTCATGCATACCTTTGCCATTGAATATAGCAGGCATACATTTTTCAATCCTTGATTCCCTGGTTTTCGATTGTTTTGGTGCAGCGAAATGAAGGAGGTATCCTCTTTGCCTTCCGGGAGTCAAAGTGTAAAAAGCATCTTTAAACGCTTCATTTTCCTCGAATTTTTGTTGGAGCTCAGTAGGTACGGGGTAATCAGATGTCTTTTTTAGCTCAATCCTCAATCCGGCATTTTCTATTTCCACGGCTTCAAATATATATTCCTTCAGGGTATCTTCGATGGCTAAAATTTGATTGGGATGAGTGAATTTAATGATGCGGCCACCCTGAACATTTTCACCTTGTGAGATTAATATTTTTTGTGGGTCATTTAATAAGGCACCTTTAAAAAAACTGATAATACAACTATCCTTAAATGCGCTGATTATAAGAACATTGTGATTTTGGTGGGTGTAACAGGGTTGTCCCCATTTGCATTCTTCAGTTAAACCACATTCTAATACAATATTTCTTAACAGTTCCAACTCTTTAGCCCATGTATGAACCTTACATTCCGGGGTTCCACCTAGAGAACACCGTCCGCAACCTTCTAAAAAATAAGTTTCTACATCCCGTGTCATTTTTGAAAATATTTTAATTTAAAGTGACCCCAATAAAAAGTGGCCATACCAATGAGCAGATTAATCATTCCCGCCAGGGATTCCCAGGGTTTATCATAGAGTGTAAAAATAATCATCCAAAGGGTTAATAACACAAAAATAATTTGGAAAAATGGGTACCAGGGACTTTTAAATCCGATATCCTCTTTATGGTCAGGTTGTTTTCTTATTTTATAGATACCAATGACCACCAGCATGGATGAAAGAGAAATTAGAATACCACAATAGACTAATATTTGTTCGAAAGTACCTGTTAGAATCAACAAACTGCTGATACCAAATTGTAGCCATAAAGCTCTGACAGGCAAATTGTTCGACTGCATTTGAAATAAAGAAAGGAAAGAATGGTCATTTGCCATACTGGCAGTTATTCTGGCTCCTACCCAAACCATAGCACTGACACTTGAAATGAGAGATATAGATAGAGCTAAGCCGAAAAGATTGCCGACGGTTTTGCCAAACATTTTTTGTGCGGCCAAAGCGGCTACATTTAACTGGCCTTCCATTTCTCCTAAGGTCAAATGTTTTAAAAATATATACTGCAATAAGGTATATAAAATGGTAACTATAATGGTACCTCCAATAAGTACGATAGGCAGAGATTTTGATGGATTTTCAAATTCGTTGGTAATGTAGGCAGCTGCATTCCAGCCTGAATAAGAATAAACGACATAAATAAGGGCAATGGCGAAGGCGGGAGAGATGAGTTCTGTTAAATAAGAAGCTTCGGTTGTATTTGTTCCAGATGTTATGCCGGGTAAAAAGGCACCTATAACAATGAGAAATAAAATCAGGAGCATTTTAATTACCGTGCTTGAGTTTTGAAATATAGCGCTGGTTTTTAAATTTCGGGTATGAATAAATGTTATGATGCCTATAACTACAATGGCTGCCCATCTTGGATTGACTGACAAGTAAGGAAAATAGGAAATTAGGGCCATCGCAGAAAGAGCTATCGGTGCTGTAAATCCGACGGTTAAAGAAATCCAACCCGATAAATAACCAATTAGGGGGTTATATAATTGAGATAGAAAAGCGTATTCACCGCCCGATTTCTTGATGCTGGAACCTACCTCTGCGTAGCTGAAAGCACCTGATAAAGCAATGACTCCCCCTAACATCCACAGCGTCAGAATGGTACTGGTCTGATGGAGGCTTTTTACTTGAAAACCAAGACTGGTGAAAGCCCCGGTTCCGATCATATTGGCCAGAACAATGGCTAGTCCGGTTAAGGTCGTTATTTTGTACTGATTCGTTTTATTTTGGCTCAAACAGATAGATTATAGGAAAATGAGGGAAATAAAAGCTCATGTAAATTTAACTTAAAATATAAGACGCTTCATACAACAAAAAAACTAAAGTTATTATTTCTTTTTTCTGGCACAATACCTCTTTTAGTTAGCACATCTCTGACAGCTATATTGTTATCAACATGCTCCATTTCAATCGGATTATGACCTTTCAAATTCTTGTTTTGAACGTTCAAACTTGTCATTTCCGCAGCTAGGTCTTTAGCTTTAATACTAATGGTAGGCAGAAAGTCTGCCACCGGCCTGCCATCCGGAACTTGCATTTTTTTCTTTAATTGTTGTGTAGTCAACCGAAATAAAGCCTGGTCACCTTTAGAGCGAATAATTCCAAATCCTTTTTCATCAACACCTCGTTCATATAAAACACCGGATAACTGCTTTTCCGTTTGGCTTAGTTTTTCACGAGCTTTCACACGCTCATATTCTAATAATCGCTGCTCTACCAATTCAGCCCGACGGGTTTGCACGGCAAAATAGTTCTGTGCAAAAGCGATTTCTTCCTTACGGCTATCGCCATTCTGAGCTATCAGGTAACAGGCATATCTTGAAAGAAGAATATCATCGATCTCTTTTTCAGCTCCAGAGCCAATGGGAACCATCTTCCTGACGTCGGGAAGATGGTCGGAAATTTGCTCACCTGCATTTTTGCAAGACTCCTTTGCTTTGTCTATAACCTTCTGGAAATTCTCCCATTTGGAATATCCTATTTACGACAAATAAAATGAATATGAGGTTAATATGAAAATGCTACTAAAGATTAAGGTAAGCTGCTGTTGAATGGGGTTTCTATCTTTAACTTTTCTTTTCAGTTCCTATTCCAGGAAACAAAATGAACTTTTTTGTTATTATTATGAAAAACATGTCATGATATTTCATTTTGATAACAGCTACGGTAAGTTACCTGAATCTTTTTATATTCCTACAAATCCTACTCAGGTGCCTGATCCTTCTGTTTTGTTATTCAATGACAACTTAGCCAGGGAATTGGATTTATCCCCGGACAACATGGACATGGAAGAAGCGGCTGCCTTGTTTTCAGGAAATAAAATGATTATCGGCTCATTTCCAATAGCCCAAGCCTACGCTGGACATCAATTTGGAAATTTTACCATGCTGGGAGACGGAAGAGCCATCTTATTGGGCGAACATATTACAAAAGCGGGGAATCGATTTGATATTCAGTTAAAAGGATCAGGTTACACTGCATTTTCCAGAGGAGGCGACGGTCGTGCTACCCTGCGCGCTATGCTTAGAGAATACCTGATAAGTGAGGCCATGGCAGGACTGAAAATACCCACGACAAGAAGTTTGGCTGTTGTAAAAACAGGCGCCAAAGTGTACAGAGAAGAAGTACATGAAGGAGCTATTTTAACCAGAATAGCTTCTTCTCATATCAGGGTTGGTACTTTTGAATTTGCTAATAGGTTCGTTCCTAATGAATCATCTATTCTATTGGATTATGTCATTGACAGACACTATCCCGAACTGAATTTGTCAAAATCGAAGGCCAGAGATCTAATGGAGGCAGTTATGTTAAAGCAGATTGATTTAATCGTGCAATGGATGAGAGTTGGTTTTATTCACGGTGTTATGAATACCGATAATATGTCTATTGCCGGGGAAACCATTGATTATGGCCCTTGTGCCTTCATGAATACCTATCATCCGGAAACTGTTTTTAGTTCTATTGATTCCCAGGGCAGATATGCTTTTGGAAACCAACCTTCTATCGCGCAGTGGAATATTGCCTGTTTTGCTGGTTCGTTATTATCATTGATTCACGAGGAAAAGGAAGTGGCTATAGAGATGGCCAAAGAGGTTTTAAATTCATTCCCGGCTATTTATCAAGAGAAATGGCAGGATATGATGTTTAAAAAACTAGGTTTTTCAAAGGAGATAGATCTGCAACAAAGAAAAAATAGCCTGTCCACCTTGTTAGATTGGATGACTAAAAATAAAGCAGATTATACGAATACTTTTTTGGTTTTACAGGGAGATATGCCCATGGAAGGTATCTATTTGCAGGAGGATTTTCAGTCATGGTTTACTAACTGGCAAGACATGGAAAGGGGGAATGAGGAAGCCCGATTAAAAAGAATGCGTGAAAATAATCCCTTATTCATTCCCAGAAATCATTTGGTTGAAAAAGCACTTGATGAGGCTTGTTTAAATGACGATCTTCGGTTTTTTAAAGAATTACTTGACATTTCTGTCAATCCATACGCACAAAATGCCTCAGCTACCGCATTTATGAAAGTTCCTGATAATATCGACACTGGGTATAAAACCTTTTGCGGCACCTAGGAAAATCCACTCAATGCATGGATAATGTTTTTTGAACAACCAGCATTCGGTCTGTTTGAATTAAATCCACGCCCATTTCGCGTGCTTTGATGTAATTGATTTCCGTATCGAGAGGCCCCAATAAGTCCGTAAATACTTTAACACCCAAACGATGGATCTCATCCACCATCTCTTTCGTTAAAGAAAGCCAGGAAGTGTCAAAGGCATAAGGTTTTAGTTTATTGAATTTTGCCATGATATCGGTTTTGTTTTTAAGGGCAGGAAGTAATTTAGCGCCTTCAAAAACCGATGTTAAGCGCCATAAAAAATCATCGGAACCATAATATACAGCGTTTTCGTCCAAACCATATTTTTTTAAGATGGCAACAAGCGGTTGAGGCTCCACATCTTTAGCATCTATATAAAGGTAGGTTTTATGTTGACGCGATGCGTTCCATTCTGAAATAAGCTGACAAGTTTCCTCCAGGGTAGGAATTTTTTCATTTTCAAACACACCTGTAAATCCCTTTCCAGCGGAGAGCGTTTTTAAATACGCTGCGTCATAAAGTTTGAAAGCACCCTTTCCATTGGTCGTTCGTTCCAGATTAGCGTCGTGCATAATCATGAGGACACCATCATTTGTCGTCCTGACATCCACCTCTATAAAGTGAGCACCTGCCTGGAGCGCATTTTTAAAAGCTGATAAAGTATTTTCAGGAGCAGAAGATGCATTTCCGCGATGTGCAGAAATTTGCAGGTTATTTATTTGATTGTTCTGGTAAGATATATTTTGGGCATTACCTTCATAAGAAAAATAAAAGGATGTTACGCTAAAAAAAATCCAGGTTAAGTGCTTAATTAATATCATTTAAAAGGTTTTTAGTTTTCAGAAATAGGTATTAAACGAAATCTATTTATGAAATTCGTGTTAATAATGTCCAAAAGGAGGGTACTTCACCACTTACAAGTACTTCAAACCTTTTGATAAATCGGAAAGCGTCTCCAGCTCCTTTAACGCCTCAATCGCAACCTGTGCTTTGAATGCTTAACTGAATTTTCTTTTCATTTTTGTCTATCATTTTAATTGAGGCTGAAAGGGCTGTTGGTAAAAACGTTTCCCCGTTGCTTTGTAGAGTGCATTCGCCACAGCCGCAAATACGGGTGGGAAAGGTGGTTCTCCAAGACCCGTCGGATCGATTTCATTCTTCACAAAATGCACGTCTATTTTCTTCGGTGCTTCATTATGGCGAATCATACGATACGTATCAAAATTACGTTGATCTGTGCGACCATCTGTTAGCGTCAATTGTCCAAACAAGGCATTCCCAATTCCATCTATCGCCGCGCCTTCAGCCATGTTTTTCGCTCCTTCTGGATTTACGACCACGCCGCAATCCAAAGCTGTCGTTACTTGGTCGACCGTTACTTGTTCTCCATTTACCCGTAAATCAATCACTTGAGCGGCATAGGAATTGTGGCAGAAATATGCCGAAACCCCACGTTTTTTACCCGCATTTTCCGATTTTCCCCAGCCTGATTTATCACGGACTAATGCTAATACACCCATATAACGGCTTGGGTCATAATCATTGGTTTTACCGACTGGATTATCTTTCGCCCGCTGTAATAATTCCAACCGGAACGCAATCGGATCTTTATCCATGTACTCTGAAATCTCATCCAAGAACGATTGTTCTGCTGCTGCATTAAAATTAGAGCGAGGTGCACGGAATGCCCCGATGGTAATGTTTGAAGGAATTACCCAGCTCTCCGCCAGGTAATTATCAATCGCTCCTGCTGGAAAACGATTTGCATGTAATGGGGATTCAGGGACGCCTCCACCTTTGGCATGAAAAGCAATCAGCTGCTTATTTTCATTGAAAGCTGCACGATACGTTAACTGGTACGAGGGGCGGTAAATACCACCACTCACATCATCTTCCCGCGTATAAATTAATTTTATAGGCGCATTGGCTTGTTTGGAAATTAAGGCCGCTTCAATCATGTAATGACCATACGCACGCCGACCGAAACCACCGCCCATGCGGACTAATTCAATTGATATGTTTTCTCTTGGAATCCCTAACCTCGCCACGATGGTTGGAACCATCATGTCCGGTATTTGAATCGGTGCCACAAATCGAACTTTGTCCCCTACAAAATGAGCAAATGTATTCGTGGGTTCCATAATATTGTGTGCTAAAAAAGGCGCCGTATAGGTCCGCTCAATCACGTGTTTCGCTTCTGCAAATGCCTTTTCAGGTTCCCCGTCTCTACGCTCTATTTTACCCGGTTTTTTATCCATTTCGAGCATTTGAGCGTAATGCTTTTGCGTGCTTTCTAAGCCAGGTGGCACGATATTTTCTCGATTGTTCATGCCCATCTCCTTCTTCTCAGAAGCAACCTCCCAAACGACCTTGATTTTCTTCCGTGCATTCATCACATCCCAAGTTGATTTACCCACTACGGCAATGACTTCATTAAAGGAACGGGTATCAAATCCCGCAAATTTGTGGTCGTCCTGATATACCTTAATAGCGAAAACATCTATAATGCCTGGCATCTTTTTAGCCGCCGTTGCATCGAAGGATTTTAATTGCATCCCAAAAGCTGGTGGCCGTTCGGTCATCGCAATTAACATCCCTGGTTCGCGGTAATCCAATCCAAACAAAGGCTTTCCCTGTACGATTTTAGGGCCAACCACATTTTTTTGAGGAGATCCAACTAAACGGAATGATTCATTCCCTTTTAAAACAATATCCTTAGGTACCGGTAATTTTGCAGCTGCAGCAGCAAAGGTTCCATAAGTTTCTGATTTGCCACTAAAAGCATGGGTTACCATTCCATTCGAAGTGCTTAATTCAGAAACAGGTAAATTCCACGCCTGGCTCGCTGCCGTCAAGATCATTTGACGGGCTGCTGAACCTACCGTCCTTAGTTGCTTCCAAGCCATGCGAATACTTTGACTTCCACCCGTAAATTGACGAGGAAAAGCTTTAGGATCATAATTACCTTGTTCTACCTCCACATGTTTCCAATCTACATCTAATTCTTCGGCGATTAACATCGGAAGTGAGGTCATGACATTTTGGCCAAACTCGGGATTAGGCGAGAAAATTTTAATCGAATTATCTGTATTGATTTTAACGAAACTCGTCACTTCTTGCCAAACAGGTTCAATATTTAATTCTGCTAAACTGTCCTCCGGTTTCGCGCTAGCGAACCAAGAAATACCGAGCATCATACCTCCACCTGAAAGTGATGTTACTTTTAGGAATGAACGTCTACTGAGATTTGAATTTGTCTTTTTCATCTTATTTCGTTGCAGCTAATTGTATGGCTTTTTTAATTCGTGAATAGGTTCCACATCGGCAAATATTACCGCTCATGAAATTCTCAATCTCTTCCTCTGTTGGATTCGGATTATTTTTCAAGAGCGCGGATGCGCTCATGATCTGCCCTGACTGACAATAGCCGCATTGTGCAACATCTAAATCAACCCACGCTTTTTGAACGGGATGATCGCCATTCGCTGATAAGCCTTCAATGGTGGTTATTTCAGTTCCTGCCAAAGCCGAAATAGGCAACAGGCACGACCGAAACGCTTGACCATTTAAATGTACCGTACAAGCTCCACAAGAGCCCACACCACATCCGTATTTTGTACCTTCCATTCCCAGGTTGTCACGGAGCACCCATAACAAAGGAATGTTTTCATCCGCCTCCACTTGGTGGACTTTTTTGTTAATATTTAGGGAATATTTCTTGATCATAATCGGTTTGATTTAGAAGAACATTGGTAAATATATTGAATAAATTCTCATGTTTGATTGGATGAATAAAGGAAGAAGAAATAAAAATGAGCAATACACTCAATACAACTATTGGCCTTTTCATGTTGATTTAGGGTTTAAGTTTTACTTCTCTCATTAATTGGGAAAAGGTTAATTGTATCATTTTCCATTCATTATTTTCAAACACGTACACCTCCGTTACCATAAATGGATTTGTCACCACATTTGCTCCTACTTGAGCCACTAAATCAATATCATTCAGGACAATTGCCGTATTGCCAAACATTTTTACTGAGGTGGAGTAAACTTCTGCTTGTTTATACCAAATAAAACCACCTTTAATAATTTCTAATTCTCGAGTGGTTCCCCAGGTTCCACCTTTGTGTACAAAATCGCATTTTGCATCAAACAAACGGGATAATTTATCGACATCTTTGTTTGACATCCATTGCCACTTTTCTTTTGACAATCGTTTAATGGTTTCACCTGTATTCGTTTGTGCGAAAGTACCAGAAAGAAACATGAGCATAATTCCCAAAAATAAGGTGACTGATTTCATAGCTTTTTTTGAAACAAATATCCATCAAAATGCGCAACTAGTAAGTAGATAAATTCCGGAATTTTCTACCATTTTTACTTATCAAGCATTTGAAGCCTTTACTTCTACTGCATAATTGGTAATTTCGGTCATTCAACTGAATCCTATGGAAAAAAATATCCTCATCAACAATGTTGCGGAGATTAATGGCCACAATAATCACAAAACGCTCCACCCACTGGTAACTATATTGGATTATTCCCAAGCGGATATTCGCGATTGGGGTGATGTTGATTCCATCCGATTTCAATATGGTTTATACAACATTATTTTGAAAGATGTTGAATGTGGCGACATTCGATATGGACGACATACCTATGATTATCAAGCAGGAACTCTGATCTTTTTTGCTCCCGGTCAAGTTGCAGAAATCGAAAATCCTAAAGTGCCATATCAGCCAAAAGGATTTGGGCTTGTTTTTCATCCAGATTTACTCATCGGAACGGGCTTAAGTCAAAATATAGCTCAGTATAAATTCTTCCTTTATGAATCTAGAGAAGCATTGCATTTATCTGACGATGAGCGCCAATTAATTATGGATTGTTTTGCAAAAATTGATTTTGAACTTAAACAGCCTATCGATAAACATTCAAAGAAATTGATTGTGGCGAATATCGAACTATTTCTTTGTTATTGTCAACGATTTTATGATCGTCAATTTATCACCAGAGAACATGTAAACAAAGGGGTATTAGAGCGCTTTGAGTGCTTATTAAATAGTTACTTTGAAACAGATCATGCACAAATTTACGGTATTCCATCTGTCAGTTATTTCGCCCATGAACTTAATTTATCTGCGAATTATTTTGGCGATTTGATCAAAAGAGAAACGGGATTAACGGCGAAGGATTATATCCAAAACAAGACTATCGACGTGGCAAAAAACCGCGTATTCGAGTCAAATAAAACGATCAATGAAATTGCATTTGAAATGGGATTTAAATATCCACAACATTTTACACGCTTGTTCAAACAACGGGTAGGTCAGACGCCCCATGAATATCGATCGTTGAATTAATTCTAAATACCAGATTGAACACGCTACCGTTGGTGGATTATATACAAAGAAGTCACCCTTTATAGAAGAAGGATACAACTATCATGCGATGATTGAGTATGTAACTATTAGGATATTGAATTACATTCATTTAACAAAAAATCGAATTCCATGCTTTCCTCCATTTATGTTCGTATAAGGTCCTTTTATCCGTTAAACCTTATAGTTTGGCTTAGTAGTGCTGCTACATCTCTTACATCCAATATAACTACATTTGCTTTGTGGATAAATGGATGTTGGTTATCATTAAGCAAATGCTGATTGAAGATAAAATGACGCTCAAAGACTTCGCAGAAAGTATGAAGCCATTGCTACCTGCATAATTTCTGCGAAGCATAATCTCGGAACGGAGCATGAGCCGCTGTTATGCGGCGTTTCCTTCCATTGGTTTTATGTTATTTAATTCTTTCTCCTTTTGATTTTTCTCTTCTTCAAGATCATAATCATCTTGTAAGCCTAACCAAAACTTTGCGCTTGTTCCGAAAAATTTGGCAAAACGTAACGCAGTATCAGCGGTTATTCGTCTGTTGCCTTTGATTATTTCAGATATGCGTGTTTGTGGCAGAAATGTAGACTTTGCTAGACGATAAGCAGAAATTTCCATTGGAATTAAGAATTCCTCAAGTAGTATTTCACCAGGATGTATATTGCTCAACTTTTCCATAACTTCTTTTTTAATGGTAATCAATTATTTTAACATCGTAAGCATCATTATTAAGCCATTGAAAGATGATTCTCCATTGAATATTTATTCGAATACTATAATAGTCTTCAAGGTCCCCTTTCAATTTTTCCAGTCTGTTTGCAGGAGGAATTCTTAAGTCATTTACATCTTGTGCATTATTAAGCATCCTTAATTTTCTGCGCAATACATCCTGAATTTCATTTGGCAATTTTTTCGACCGAATTCCATTCCAAATTTTTTCGGATTCTTTATCACCAAAAGTCTTTATCATTAATATTGATTTACGTTACTAACGTTAAAAGTAAGTAATTTATTTTAATTGTGCAAATTTTTCTTGATGAGTAGGTTTAGCGGGAGTTTCAATAGTTCCCTTAGTTATCCGATAAGCTCTTTCTATAACCCATAGCCCATTGTATTGCGCACATACCTCAGATGCTTGGAGCGTTGTATTCGTGATGTATCTCTTCAATCCATCCCACTTTTCATCTTCTTTAATCTTGTCTTGATTGATTTTTACCCGTACATTATCTGATATCTCCAAAAACTTATTATACCCACGCTTGTTAATGTTTTCTTTGGTTATATTGCCGTTCTTGTACTCTTTCTGGAGTCTTCTTATTCCTTTCTCACGGTTGTACTTGTCTTTTTTGTCCCTATTATCGGTATAACCAACGATTAATCGATGCCCCCTCAACGATTGCTCGTAAAAAACACCTTCTTTCTTCTTCAGGGTGAGCATCCACTGCTTGATTTCCTTTATTTGATTGTTCTGGTAAGATATATGTTGGGCATTACCTTCAAAAGGAAAAATAAAAGGATGCGAAAGAGAAAAACATCCATTTTAAGTGCGGAATCAATTTCATAATGAAGGGCTATTTTCATGAAAATGTATGAATTAATATTTATTAATTTATGAAATTCATGTTAATAATGTTTGGATTTATAAATTAAAGTTATAAAGAAATAGGATTGATTTAAATATTGATTAAATTTCTTTGAGTTTTTAATTATTAATTATTTAAACGACGCACTGAATGAACATCATTACCACAAAAAGAAAATTATTTATTGGTGCTATTTTTGTTTTGCTATCCATTTTGGGTAGAGATAACCTGATGGCGCAAACGGTAATTATTACCGGAAAAATTACATCTGAACAAGATGGATTAGGAGTATCTGGAGCAAGTGTTTCCCTAAAGGGAACGACCAAAGGAACTTATTCGAATGACAACGGCACTTTTTCACTGGAAATAAGTGGAGCAAATGCGACCTTAGTCATTTCTTCCATCGGTTTTGATGCACAGGAACTACTCATTGGAAACCAAACAGTTTTCGATATCATTTTGGTTCCAAGTAGTTCTGTTCTGGGCGAGGTCGTCTTTACTGCTTTAGGCATTAAGCGAGAAGAAAAATCATTAGGTTATTCCGTTGCCAGAGTGGATGGAAAGGAAATAAATCGATTACCGCAGGAAAATATTTTGAATTCACTGGCAGGCAAAATGGCTGGTGTAACGGTTAGTGCAACGGGTGGAACGGGTTCCTCTGTGAGTATGGTCATTCGCGGTGCAAAATCGTTAAGTTCTGACAATCAACCCCTTTTTGTTATTGATGGCGTTCCTATTGCTAATACACTGAATAATATCAGTCAGGTAGGAAATGATAATCGGGTAGATTTTGGAAATTCAATTTCAGGATTAAATCCTGATGATATTGAAAATGTTTCTGTTTTGAAAGGTCCTAGTGCGGCTGCACTTTATGGATCACGTGCGGGAAATGGTGTGGTATTAATCACAACCAAATCAGGTTCGAAATCAAAGAAAATGACGGTGAGTGTATTTTCAAATACCGTTTTTGATGAGCCTTACAAGTATTTAAAATGGCAGACAAAATTTGGACCTGGTCAGTTTTCTGCTATTCCCGTTTCTATAACAAAAAATCCTTTATCGAATGCTTTTGGTAAATTGATTCAGGAAGAAATTGGAGCAACCTATGGAGCGGAACTGGACAAAGGTTATTCAGAGGTACAATGGAATAGTCCATTGGATGCAAACGGTAAGAGAGTTCCTACCCCTTTGGTTTCCAATAAAAACAATGTAGCTAATTTTGTACAGACTGGTATTACATCTACAAATGGGGTGTCTTTTGCCAATGCATCTGATACCTATTCATATAGAATGTCTTACTCTAATATGCAGAATCGTGGAATTATTCCTAATTCTGATTTATTCCGAAACACCTTCAATTTAAATACTTCTCTGAAAATTAATCGGAGAATGACCTTGAGTAATAATTTGGATGTAAGCCGGTCTTCTTCCAACAACCGTCCAGCAGGTAATCGTGGTACTAATCCGCTGGAATGGGCGTATAATGTTTCACCGCACATCAATATTTTAGATTTACAGGACTATTGGATGCCCGGGCAAGAGGGTTTACAGCAAAGAACACCATTTAATGGAGTATATAATAATCCTTATTTTTTAGCTAATGAGGTAAATAATAGTTTTGAACGCGATCGCGTTTTCGGAAATATTAAACTGAATTATCAAATTACCCCTGAGTTTAGTTTGATGGGTAGGTATGCCATAGATAAATACAATGAGATTAGAGAAATGAAGATTGCAAATAGTTATACCAATGATCCCCGCGGTGCTTATGGAAATATTAACTTAAGTAATTTTGAAAGCAATGCAGATTTTTTGGCAACGTATAAAAAGGATTTGAATCAATTCAATTTTTCTGTTTCTGTTGGAGGAAATGCCAGATATCAAAATGGTTCAAATATTACAAATGCAACCAGAGGTGGCACAGGATTGATTGTTCCAGGTGCTTATAATGTTCAGAATATTGCACCAGCCAACCTTGATTTCTTCAGTTCCTATTTTCAACGTGCTATATATAGTGCCTATGGATTGGCAAATATTGGATTTAAGGACATGATTTATCTGGATGTAACCGCCAGAAATGATTGGTCAAGTACGTTACCTGTAGCCAACAGATCTTATTTTTATCCGTCAGCATCCTTGAGTATTCTATTGAATGAAATGTTTAATTTGCCGAGTCAGATTAGTTTATTCAAATTAAGAGGCGGTGCTGCTCAGGTAGGTAATGATGCTAATCCATATCAATTATTGGGAACCCTAAGTAATGCCGGAACCTGGGACGGCATACCCAGATTGACAACGCCCGGAACCTTATTGATACCTGATTTGAAACCTGAGATTGTCACTTCTTACGAGTTTGGGGGAGATTTAAGTTTTTTTAATGACCAACTTAGATTTTCAGGAACCTATTATATCGTAGAGAATCGTAATCAAATATTAAGTACTAAGCTACCTCCTTCCACGGGTTATTCATTGAAAAATATTAATGCGGGTTTATTGGAAAGTAAAGGAGTTGAACTCTCCATGGGTTTAACACCCGTTAAATCGAATGACTGGAATTGGGATATTAATCTGAACTGGACGAGAAATAGAACCAGAATTCTGGAGTTATCAGATGGATTACCTTTTTATACCTTATGGCAAGATGCAAAAGGGGGTGCCTGGACTTATGTAGGTGATGAAATCGGAGATATCTACGATGCTGAAATTGTTACCGTGAAAGATCCGTCTTCGCCCTATTTTGGATATCCAATTTTAGATAAAACGGGTAAATGGCAGTCTATTGATGCCATCATCACTAAGAACAAAATTGGAAATTTCAATGCTAATTTTTTAATGGGCATGCAGACTTCTTTGTCTTATAAGAGTTTAAGTATAAACCTTTCCTTTGATTGGAGAAATGGAGGACAATTCGTATCTCAAACCTATAGATATGGCGAAGAAAATGGTCGGTCACAATTGTTTTTAGACAAATTGATTAATCCGAATGGTTTAACTGGAGATGCGTTAAAGAATTACCTGGTTGAAAATCAAGAAAAACTTATCAAAATAAATGGAAATTATTTTCCTTTAGTAGGAGGTCCAACGCCTGAATATGGTCCATTTGGATTTAAATATGGTCCTTACACCTTTCCACATGGAGGCGTTTTTATTCCAGGTGTAATTGCTAAAGGATATGATGCAGCGGGTAATGCCACTGGGTATATTGAAAACTTAGGAGGGCCTGGTACGACAACCTTGCCATTTGCTGGAAGTACGGCATGGTCTTTTACTCGTGCGTTTTTATACGATGCCGATTTCTTAAAGTTAAGAGAAGTATCTATTTCTATTGAATTGCCACAAAATCTGTTGAAGAAAATAGGCGTTCAAAGTGCGAATTTTTCCATAAACAGCCGTAATATTATTCTGTGGACAAAGGCTAAAATTAACATAGATCCTGAAATGGCCTTTCAACAGGAAGCTGCAGTTCAAGGTGGAGGTTCTCAATTTAAACAAGGAATTGAGCGGTACAATGTAACTCCCTGGGTTATTCCCATAGGATTTAAACTTGGGGTTACCTTTTAATTTAATTTTAAACGATGAATATCATGAAAAATATGTCCTTTATAAAATCGAGCTTGTTAGTCTTTGTATGTCTTACTATTTATTCTTGTCAGGATTTGACGCTTTTGAACGAAAATCCAAACGGTATAAATCCAGAAACGGCAAATCCTAACTTAGTATTATCCACAGTATTAACAGAAACAGGTAAAGCTTTCATTAATTTGGGTTATCAGGATATGGCGGGTGTCATGCAACATACTCAAAAAGATGGCTGGTCCGGCGCTCACAATGCTTATGAATGGGGTGGAAGCCAAAGTTGGGCAACATATTATGGCATTTTAAGAAACAACCAATATGTTTATGATCGGGCTGTTACCTTAAATTGGGAAATGCACCAGGGAATTGCCTTAGTAATGAAATCTATGTTGTTTGGATTGATTACTGATTTATGGGGTGATGCTCCATATTCAGCCGCTTTAAAAGGTGATGATGGAACTGGGGCAAGTACCTATCCGGTTTTTGATTCTCAAGAGGCCATTTATACGGGTATTCTGGCAGACCTTGAAAAGGCGAATACGCTGTTGTCAAAGGCCGCTACAGAATACACAGGGGTTCCTGGCGTTGCTGACGTATATTATCAGGGAAACCCAACAAAATGGAGGAAATTAGCAAACTCTTTATCGTTGAGATACTTACTACGTATTTCCTCAAAAAAACCTGACGTGGCAAAGGCGGGAATGGAGAAAATAATGGCAAATCCTGCTCAATTTCCAATCATATTGGCCATTGCAGATGATGCGGCAATGTCTTTTGCTGGTAATAGCAATGATGATTCTTTCCCCGCAAATACTACCTATGACGCCAGTGCCTCTAATTATAGAAGGTTGAAAATGGCAGCGACTTTTGTTAATAAACTGCTTGATTTGAAAGATCCGAGGATAGCCGTTTGGGCTAATAAAGTGCAAATACCATTAGTAGTTGATGCAAACTTACCGAAAGGAACGGATAGAATTGAAAATGGAAAAAGGCTTTTGGCTCCTGATAAAGTGGTTGGAAGGGACGTGAATACCCATCAGGAATATGTTGGTTTGCCAACAGCCATTATTGGTGGTGCTTCCTACAATTTAAGTCCAACGGCTGAACAGGCTGCTAATAATCCGCATGTTTCCTGGTTAAATGATATTTATAAACAAGCTAAAGGCCCTTTATTAAAATCGAGATTGGTTTCAACAGCAGAAGTACGCTTTATTTTAGCAGAAGCAGCACTTAAAGGTTGGTCTGTTGGTGGCGATGCTAAAACACATTATTTGGCGGGTATTAAGGCGTCTTTTGATACCTGGGGTACGACTGCAGCTTACAATACTTATATCACAAATAAAGGCGTTGCTTTTGAGGGTACTTTAGATCAAATAATTGAGCAAAAATGGATAGCTAGCTGGACCGCTTCAACAGAAGCCTGGATGGATTATAAAAGAACTGGCTTACCTGCGTTAACCGTAGGCCCTGCTTCTATCAGAAAAGTATTGCCTGTGAGATTCTACTATATGCTGGATGAAAGAAATCTGAATAAGGTAAATACGGAAGCAGCTATGTCTAAACTGGAATCAACTATTCATTCAGAAGCTGACGGCAAAAATAGTCCATGGTCAAAACCCTGGCTTTTGCAAGGCACTGGAAAACCTTGGTAATTAACACTTAATAAACCATAAACAATGAATTTCAACCTGTTCTTTAAAGGAATTATACTGCTATTAATTCCTTAATTATGTTAAATAACTGTAATTCAATTATTTATAGTATTTTAATAATGATTTGTGTCTAATTTGTGTCTTATTTTTCAGCATATTAGACACTAAAGAACGGTCACTTATTCAAACTAATACAATATTTCAAAAATATTTTTAGACACTGGGATTAACAAAACCCCCATAAATTCTGCTGAAAAAGTAGGGTTTTTTGGGGGTTTTGTTTAAATCTTACCTTACTTTCCCCACTACAAAATATTCTTAGTTGAGACACTTATTTTTGTAACCAAATATTATCCCCTCCTCGAACACCTCATCATTTTTCTTAAAAAATATAAGCAAGTTTTAAGAACAAAAACCTATATAAATACTACTATTTTGGCAGTATTTAATATAAATGGTTGTGTACCATAACTACCCTTTTTTTGCGGGGAAACGTTATCAGTTCATTGCCTCAATGAGCTTTCTAAAAATAAGGGTGAGTTCATCCTGAGAAATGCTGAAATAGTTCATATCCTTCTCCATCAAATCATATATATCCTTTTCAAAGATGGTTTCAGTGGTATCCACTAACATCCCAGCCTTGAGAGAAACACTTTTCTTGAATACATCTTCATATCCTGTTGTCAGTACCACAGAAATATTGGGATATTCCTTGCTGATGAATAAAGCAAGTTGGCAGATAATGAAAAATTGGAAGGTGTTATAAAGACCTGTAGAAAGAACCACCGTTTTCCATTCCTCCTTATAATCCTCAAAAGGTACTAATAGATTTTTCATCTGTTTACCTCTTGTAAACTGAGCAATGAAATTGAATTGATTGAAAAACTTGGAATCCTCCTTTTCAAGACCAATGTCCATTATATCGTCAAAAATTCTCTGTTTAACAAATTTGTCAAACACCTCATCGAAGAGGGGATGATGATTGAAAAACACCTCACCATCCAGGTGTATGTTAAAATCCGGTTCCTTATCAAAGCCCATATTATTCTTTTTTAAAAGAATAGGTAAAAGGAGGTGTATTGTCAAGAGAAGTTGGGAAGGTTTTTTAGGGGTTGGGGGGAATGACTAAATTGTTATCATCAGTAGGATGGATCAGAATTTGGGTTTATTGTCAAACAAATAATTATTACTAATACCAAAATCATTATAAAATCTTGAAAATAATTTAGAATTTAAATCTAAATTGGGATATTAAAACATTTGCAATTTTTAAAACTATTCCAAAATAAATGCTTTTTTAAATAGTATTAAAAAAAACCTATTAAGTAAACAAATGAAAAAAAGATAATGAAGAATTCAAATTCTGGCTTATTAGCCTTAATGGTTTTACTTGTCAGCATGCAATTCATTTTAGCATTGCTAACATACCTGATAATCAGGTTAATGGGAAAGGATTTAAATATTTACATGGAAGTAGTCAATGGGCGTTGGTCCATGTCCCTATTATGGCTAGCCGTTTATTATAGTTTACTATTCCTTGTCAGTACTTTAGCTTTAGAAGCACTGACCATTATATTACCCTTAGGAAAATTGCCAATATATCATTAGTAAAACGATTAGTTATGTTTAAATTAAAATACTTAAGCATTGGATTTCAGCCAGAAATATCAGCCATTGAACTCAATTATTTTCGGGGTGCGGTTATAAAAGCAGTAAATAAGGAAAATGTGTTATTTCATAATCATGAGGAAGAGGGCTTCAGATATGGTTATCCTTTAATACAATACAAAAGGATAAAGGGTAAACCAGTATTAGTATGTTTACAGGAGGGGACGGAACAAATCCATGATTTTTTTGGGCGACGTGTTACCAAAATCCAGTTGGGCAACCGGAGTGTGGAGATTAGCATTGAAAATATGAATTTGAAGGATATTAGTCTGGAGGTTACCAAACAGCACTTTCATTACAACATAGAAAACTGGCTGGCCTTAAGCTCCGACAGTTTTAAGGTTTATAAAGAAATGGAAAGCATGGAAGAAAGGAAAGGCTTTTTGTCGAGAATATTAAGAGGCAACTTATTAGCCATGGCAAAGGGACTGAAGTGGTTCATCAAAGAGCATGTAGAAGTCAAAATATATCAATTGGACGGTCCGAAGATGGTTCCATATAAAGAGACTAAATTAATGGCATTTGAAGCCACCTTTTCATGTAATATTAATTTACCGTCGAGCATTGGTTTAGGGAAAGGGTCGGCAAAGGGCTTCGGAACAATTACGGCTATGAGGTATGAGGAGGATTGACATTTTCAACAACACACAAACTTGTTAATGACAGATAGCCTATTCAAGGATTATTTCCCATTTGAATTAAATGAAGATCAGGAAACAGCCTTTTTGAATATGGCCGCTTTTTTGGAAAATGACGCCTACCATATTTTCCAGTTAATCGGTTACGCCGGCACTGGAAAGACAACATTAGTTAGTGGCTTTTTAAAATATTTAGGAGAAAAAGAACTTCCTGTTTACCTATTGGCTTCGACAGGCAGAGCTGCTTATATATTGGAAAAGAAGACAGGTATTAGAGCCTCTACGGTTCACAGTTTAATTTATAAGTTTAGTAATTTGAATGTCCAGTTATCAGAACTGGAGGATATGCAACAAAAAAAAGTAAAAGATGAGGGTGGCCCAATTTTACTGAAATTCACCATAAAAACGGAAACAAATGTAGGGAACAACGTATATATTATTGACGAATCGTCTATGTTAAGCGGAAATAATGAGAGTTCCAACTCATTTGGACTCTTCGGTACAGGCAATTTGATTCAAGATTTTATTTTCAGAGATCCCACCTCAAAATTTATATTTATCGGAGATCCCTGTCAACTACCTCCGGTAAATTTAGTTCATTCACCTGCACTAAATCAGCAATATTTTCCCAACGCTTTTGGCTTAGATGTGTGGCGTTATGAGTTAAAAACGGTAGTGCGACAGGTAAAGGAAAGTGGTATTTTGGGTGTAGCCACAAACTTGAGAATACTTGTTGAGAAGCCCCAGAACATTCCCTTTCCCAAATTACCTGTAAAGGGTTTTTCCAACATTCACTTATTACCCGATGAAAAAGCATTATTAGACGCTTATTTTGAAAAATTAAAAGCGGGCAAAGAAGATGAAACCATAATGATATGTCATACCAATAGGCGATGTCAGACGGCAAATCAATATTTAAGGGAAAAATTATTCCATCAGCCTGAGCGCTTGATGATTACTGACCGCTACCTGGTAACGCAAAACAATTTGTTAACAGGCCTTCAAAATGGTGACATGGTAAAATTGATCGAGATAGGTACTTATGAAGTACGTTGTGGATTGACTTTCAGGGAGGTTATAACAGAAGGGGTTGAAAGTAAGACAAAATACAAACATCTTATCATAGAGGAATTACTTTCACTACCGCAGGCCAATATTACCGAAATGCAGCAGAAGTTATTATTTATAGATTTTGATAAACGAATGAAAGCCCATAAAATTTATCAGGATAGCGAAGAATATAATTATGCCATGACAAAAGATCCGTATTTAAATGCGTTGAAAGTAAACTATGGCTGGGCATTAACCTGCCATAAAGCCCAAGGAGGAGAATGGGAAGAAGTGTTTTTACTTCAGGATGGAAAAATATATCATATACCCTCGCCACAGATATACAAATGGTGGTACACCGCTATAACTAGAGCGAGCAAGGAATTATATCTGATAAACAACTCCATTTTAAGATAACAAAAGGGGAGATTTGGCAGACCAAAGCAAAAAAATGCTTATATTTACCCTACAAAGGGATTAAAAAACGAGAGTTTACGTTACAAATAATTCATTAACAGGACTAAATGTATTAAGATTATTTGGTCATTAAATATTTTCATAATATGAAGCATAAAACAATGCTTTTCCGAAGCGGAATTATCTTGTTTTATTTTTCAAAGTGGTCATATCTGATTGTTAATGAATTAGTTGTAAAGGGAACTCCCAGAGTAGGTCATCCAGCAAAAGAGGGATTAAGACAATCTCAATTACTGTGCGCAAGGTTGT
>Ga0247832_1002305_pt1 | contig 29792 bp, 24 predicted proteins | sample LaCruzMarch2015__10_FD_192407 | JGI IMG/M metagenome (GOLD analysis project Ga0247832, IMG submission 192407) | Freshwater microbial communities from meromictic Lake La Cruz, Castile-La Mancha, Spain - LaCruzMarch2015_4m | ecosystem: Environmental > Aquatic > Freshwater > Lake | place: Spain... | reverse complement strand
CATGAAAATGACCTTCAAGACGGAACGACTCATCAACTAAAGAAATTGAAGACTGATAAATCAAGCTCTCGACAGCAGTGCCGTGTAACCTGTGGAGCTGATGTTATAATTGGGAATGTGTTACCGTTTTGGTTATAGTTCTTATTATGAGTTGGGAAAAGTCAGTTAGCAAGACGCAGGCAGGACACATGAGAGGAATAGAGCGCTGGTCATAGTATGATATTGCATATCGAAATTCTCTTCATATGTTTGATAATTTCAATTAAGTAACAAACCACCCAACGTTTGTCTTCGCTTGGGAAAATTTACATTTTCACTCCCAGCGCAGTCATATCGATTTTAGTTATGTAGAGTTGATTCTAGCTGCGGCAGATCCACGATGTCGACGGACGGCTGCACCTACTACATGGCACCGTCAACCATCGAGAACTCCGGCTTCGGTGTCTTTGCGGGTGTACCATTCGCCGAAGGCAATATCTTTGGCTATGGCGATTTTGCCATACCAATTATTGATCTCGACTTCCATGCCGCGGGATCGCGAACAAATGAAGACTATCATTGGCTACTTGATGAATATACTTGGAGTGCTGCGTTAATTGGTGCCAATATGTATCATGAGGCTGATCAAATATCTGCCTTCGTGAATGGAATAGGAAGTCTCCCTAATTGTCATTTCCGATTAGAGAATGTCGAAGAAAAGGTGGTACAGTTTGATACAGCGGGATGTACCCGACGTGATCCATGTGCTGGTGCATATACACCGTACCATAATCGATCGGCGTATATATCAAGAGCATTGGACGCTGGACAAGAGGTATTTATTAGCTATGGTTCGAATTACTTCACGTCGCGTGAGAGCTACATGGGTTTGACTCCATTAAGTTCAAGTTTTCCAATAGCAACCAAATTCATAGAATCATTTCGACTAATGGTATTACAAGTCACTGAATATAATAAGATCTCGCATGAATCGTCGTCATCATCATCATCATTGGATGATGCCATGTCAGATCTATGGACTTTTATAATAGACTTTGAATATAGGTCACGTCCGTTGAGTGCGTTACCTAGACGATTCCAAGTGGCCAAACGTGCCATGGAAGTAGGGGTAGAACAAACCGAAGTTGAAGAGAGTACACGTTCTCTTAATTACCTAGTCAAACATGGCAAATGTCTTGACAATATCCGACCAGACACATCCACTATTCAACATGCAGGGAGAGGAGCATTTGCCACTAGATCTATACCCAAGGGTGACTATGTCTCAATTGCACCACTTATACATATCCCAGAACGCGACGTACTCAATGTCTATGCATCAAAGTATGATCCCGAGACAGGGGAGGAAATTGGACGAGACTTTACAAAACACACTGGTTATCAACTCCTTTTGAACTATTGCTTTGGACATGCATCATCAACTATGCTTCTTTGTCCATACGGACCAGGCACAGTCTTTATAAATCACGATAGCAAATCACCGAATGTCAAGTTGGAATGGTCGATTGATCCCTATCACAATGCTAGCTGGTTGAAACAGCCAGTATCCTACTTTGACAATGTTTGGCGTGCAGGTTTGGCATTTGAATATATTGCACTAAGAGATATAGATGTCGGTGAGGAAATTACATTTGATTATGGAATAGAGTGGGAAAATGCATGGAGGGAACATGAACGACAATGGGTTCCACCGAATGATGCTAGCATCTATATGTTACACCATAAATTGAATCAAGATTTGTCACTACCTGTACCTACACATGATGAGGATGCTGCACTAATTAGTGATAATATTGAGGTTTGGTGTAATGTTGGAAATGGTGGTATATGGCCACCTCCACGTAAACCAACCGATTGTGACAGATGGGAGTTATGCTACGCCAATAACAGTGGACAAGAAATGAAACATGGGGAATACACAGTCCTGCGTGTGATTGCTCGTTCGTCTACTACCACTAATAGTAGTAGTAGTAGTAGTAGTAGTACTATTGATGGAACAACAACGGAGGACAATGCTAATTTTGTGTATACTACAGTCTTATTGACTACTTCTTATGATGGCAAACCAATGGAACTGTACGTGGAGAATGTTCCACGTAAAGCACTGTCATTTTATCATGTACAGCCATATCAATCTGACATGTTCATACCTGGAGCATTTCGTCATGAGATTATGATACCTGACCGACTATTTCCTGAAGCGTGGAAAAATCTAATTTGATAGAATGATTCAATTTCTTCGTCCTTTCACACACGTCGCTGCGGAATTTGAATACCTTGGAGTCGCAGTTAACCAAACATGATAAATATGTAAAGTAAGTGTACACACAACCTCAGAAGAAGTGCGTCTTCTTGACTCTGTCTCCTCTAGACTATTGTTGAAGTGATACCAAATGATTATCTTATAAGTATGAAAATACAGTAACAAATTAGACAGCTCAATCGTCTATTCGTCCATTCGATTTGAGATTAATGAGTGTTGAAATGGTAATAAGTAATCTCATTTGATATAATATTTTTACATGTATATGCACAGGCATAAACTTTTTTCTCGTTTCACAACTGTATGAGTAATATGACTCCATCAATTATTGTTCAATAGGATGAACCTCACAAATCAGACCTATTGCATCACCTGAATCCCTAGCAGAGACAAATATTCCGGTGGCGTGATGGCCATGGATTTTTGACGGAGGAACCTCGGCCAAAAATCAGCGCGAAGGTCTTTCTCACGCTTTCTCTTCTGCCACTCTCGCTCGCACCTCGCCTCCTACACTTCTTATTATTTACCCAGAAGGATATCGTAAAACGATATCCAAGACTCTTCTCCTTGACATCTCTCATTGGAACGAATTGATAATACCTAGTTCGTGGTTCCTGTAATGATGGCTAAATTGCGGCGATGCGCTACCACGCGATGAATCGGTAGAGAGGCTTACGCTGTTGTTCCCCTTTAGGACGCGGAGAGGACTGAGGAATAAATATCGTACATTCCTACTCCCAAATGAAACAAGCCTACACGAATACAATCCGCGGTGGCGGGGCACGCAATCCCCTTACCATCTCCACTCCCGGTGGTGGTGGTGGTGGTAGAGGAGGAGGGAGGGGTATGCAGCGACAACAATCAGGAGTACCAAAATGTGCCTACGGTGCAGCCTGCACACGTAAGGGGTGTGCCTATCGTCATCCTGACCCAGCCGATGTACACTATGATAGCTACCATGAGGATCCACGTTCGAAGATATGCAAACCATACCTGGCCGGGATGTGTACCTATGGACATAGATGCATGAATCGTCACCCACCCCAGGCAGAAGCAGATGCCGTACGTGCACAGTATAAAGAAAAGTTATGTACCTATGGTGATGATTGTCAAACGGAGGGGTGTCTTTATTGGCACCCCTGGGAGGCAGCAGTGGAACAGTCTGTTGAGGGGGGAGGATTGGAATCCGAATACAACGTGGGAGAAGTTTGCAATGCTATCGGAGGACTGAACTTGAAAAATAATGGTGGAGGAGGAGTACCAACTTATGAACAGTGGCTATTACTAAATTGCCCGCCTCCACAAACGATGGATGAAAGTCGGGTATATAAGATTTGGCATTATCCTGGGAGTGGAATCCAGCGCTCCCCATGGGATGTGTACTGTCTGATGTACCCACCACAAACATTTAGCAACAATGGAACGGCGTTAAACCCATCCTCATCACAACGACAATGGGAGCCAGAAATTATCAATACACACGGCGTACTCCCGCAATCATGGGAATCGACGGGCAATGTCACCGAATTAGTGCAACCAGTAAAAAATGACGATCCAAAGACATTTCAAGAATGGAAGAAGAAGGGACAGCCATATCCTGCATGGTTTTGTTCGGATCTTGATCCATGGTATGACGATGAGGGTGTACGACGGAGTTTAGAGGAAGTGTATGAGGTTCTGTATGGCGAGAATGCACAAGAAAATTATGAACGTAAGATGCTAGCACAATCATTCGCGAATGACCCGACACCAGCCGAGGTGGCAATGCTGCATAGCAATACGAATAGTAATGATCCACTATGCAATCGGGCGCCAGTGGTAAAAGAGCAACCAGCGTCTCCGAAGAGAGGATGGGCCAATATTGCAGCGAAGGCACCGGTACCCATACAAAAACCAGCAGTAGTGACTGAGATACGAAATGGACATGACATTTCATCCAACAACAATAGTAACAACAACAGCAGCAGCGTTGCAACCTCAGTGGAAACCAACCCTGATCAAAAACGAATTATGGTTGTCATTCCGAAGGAAGTTTGGCTCCCATCAACGGCAAATGCCGACTGCTTCCATTTGTATCCGAATCCTATCGAACGGTTCAAGGCGGTGAACAATCATCACAAATCCTACCTCGCTAGCGTGGACATTCCGCTTAGCTTTGACAACAATTGTAACAATCACAACCACAATCATAACAATAACAACCGTTCAACTAGTCCAACAGAACTCTTCCAACAAAAGGCTAAGGTGGCAGTCCTGGATGTACATTTCCAATCGGCCAAGACAGTCACACCCGTACTTAATCGATTCCTTGTTCCCGCATTGAAAAAGAATTATGAGGTATGGATCATTACCGGCTCCGGTCATCATGTTGCCGTGGGACATCAACGACGTGAGGGTGGTGGTGTATTATTCAACGCCGTGAAACGTTACCTTGAGGATCATAGTGAGGAATTGGCACTTGAATTCCGAATTGGAAAAGATACAAGTGGTGGTAAAAATAAAAGCAGTGGTGGTGCATTGCTGGTACGAAAAGCTGTTGTAACATGATACTCGTAACCTATCATCACCTACTTGACGACCGAGAGAATGCTACCTACAAAATATTTTGCTGCTATTGAGAGGACTTGAATCAAAAACTAATGTGATAAAACATCCTTCATTACTAGCTAATAGCCATTTACCAAACCCTATTATTACTATTTACTTACGATATTCCCCTCGCCATCCTGGTACGACCCAATCAATAACCCCTCCTTCACCCACTACAAGATCAACCCAATCTGTCGTGGATGTCCCAGTCCCTGCCGATGCATCATTTAATGACTTGGTTGATGTTGGACAGCTGTTATCAATTCGTGTAAATTTATCAAAATCCAATCCTGCCTTGGCTGCCACCTCTCGTACCACGGGGATGGCAGCAGATGGTAATATTGGTTCCTTGGCATATACGAATGCACCTTCGTAATTTCCCTGTAAAGTGTGACCCTTGTACGCAACTAGTTTGAATGGTGGTATATTATTTGCATTATCACCATTGGATTCGCCAAGTATGTACCAATTCTCATTAAATTTCAGTCCATACATCTTACCCGCCGTATGCATTGTCCTACCTGTTGGATTAGGCACATTTGGCATTCTAGCATCCACAATCATGTGTTCTGTCAGACTATTCTCCCAGAAACCACCACCGTACTCTTCCGGACGTCGGACACGAAAGAATATCCCCATATCTAATTCTTGCTTATTGTTGTTTGTTGCATCATTGGTAGTAGTATAATCAAATGTATTTACTTGACAATCAAATAAATCATAATTGGGATTCAATCCATCAGTTTTATACCACTTTCCAACCAAGGTTGCTGGATCAAACTTTGTCAATAATGCCGTTTCATATCCTAAATTCTCAGCACTATTGTCGGTATTCTTAGGTACCTTGACACATTCATTCTCTTCGATAGTGCAACTTAACCAAGAATCAAGATCGGACGAACCAAACTCGGCAAAGCACCGCGTGGCGCAGGATTGTTCCCCCTTGCACCGTCCTAGACATGAAACACCCTTAATCCCGCGTGGGTTCGAAAATAATTGCTTCGTTTGATCACCACATTTGTTAATGAAGCAGCCTACATCTGACTTTTCCATTTTGTTCTCCTTGGCATACTCGGCAAAGCCATCATACTTTTGTGTCGTTGTTGTTGTTGTCGTTTTTGTTGTTGCTGCAGTGTCAGCAGCATAGACGGGGAATGTGGGACTAAATGCAATACTCGTGGATAGGGTCAGAGTTATAATAGTCGAAAGTAGGGTATGATGATGGGCACTATGATGGTTGACATCGCTGGACTGTGTTGCGAATAAGCGTGTCGGCGGTGATAGTATCGACGCATGGATTATTCTTCGTCCAGTATTCAAACTTGGTCGACGTGGGGTAACAATAGCAGACGTTCTGCTGACTGCAAAGGCATTCACATTGGTGCTCCTCTGGTGGAGGTATAGGATGGTCGCCCATGCTGCTACGGATGCTGACGACATCATCACGCTGATCAGTACACCACAATCACCACTAGGTGAGGATGAATGAGGAGAGAAGATGAGAGAGTTCTGATGAAAGGACTCGGGAAGAAGAGGCGGGAAAGAAAAATGTCAAACTCAGAGGAAGAACAACACCATGTCGGGTGGGAGATGAAGATGAGAACGGTAAAGAGAGGAGGGATGAGCGAGGAGTCACAGCATGATGAGGAGAACGACGACGAGTTGGCAATGAAGAAGGAGGAGGACAATCTCCTCCAATCTCCAGTCGAGAGAAGAATGATTAGTGCCAGCACCACCACCAATGTGGGAGAATATATGTCTGGCTTCGGTAATGATTTTGAGACGGAGGCACTACGATGTGCATTACCACAGGGACAGAATAGTCCACAAAAGTGTGCCTACGGCCTATATGCCGAACAACTATCCGGATCGGCATTCACAAAACCGCATCCCATCCGGACTTGGTGTTATCGTATCCGTCCGAGTGTGAAACATGCGTCCAAGTTTGTAAAGTTCGATGTACCATTGTGGAAGTCGGCACCTCATATATTGCCAGATGTGACATCATTGGGTCAATACCGTTGGAATCCCATCCCATTTACTTCATCGGTGGACACTACATGGATTACGGGAATGCATACTGTCACAACAGCAGGCGATGTGAATACTCAAACTGGGATGGCAACGCATGTGTATCTAGTTACAAAGTCCATGCAGGATGAATACTTTTACTCAGCCGATGGGGAGCTGCTAGTTGTACCTCAGGAGGGCAAACTACGCTTCTGTACCGAATTGGGATGTATAGATGTGGAACCGAAAGAAATTGCCCTCCTTCCACGTGGATTAGTCTATCGTGTCGAAATTCTAAATGAAAGTGGCCCAGCACGGGGATTTGTTTGTGAGAATTATGGCATACCCTTCATATTACCACATCGTGGTCCGATTGGTGCGAATTGTCTTGCTAATCCACGCGACTTTAAGACTCCCGTGGCAGCGTTTGAGGATCGTGATTCCACACCCTCGTCAGTAGTGTTGAAATGGTGTGGACAATTCCATCGAACATATATTGATCATAGTCCACTGGATGTTGTGGCATGGCATGGCAATTATGCACCGTGGAAGTATGATTTGCGGACCTATTCGCCAGTGGGTGCGATATTGTTTGACCATCCAGACCCATCAATATTTACTGTCCTAACAGCACCGAGTGAAATAGAGGGGACAGCAAACATTGATTTCGTTTTGTTTCGTGAACGTTGGTTGGTGGCCGAGAATACCTTTCGTCCACCATGGTACCATAAGAATGTCATGTCTGAATTGATGGGGAATATCTACGGCATATATGACGCCAAACCGAAGGGTTTCGTTCCTGGTGGGATGAGTTTACATAACTGTATGCTTCCTCATGGACCTGATCGGAATGCATTTGAGGGTGCATCGAATGCAACATTAAAGCCGGAAAAGTTAAATGAGACAATGAGTTTTATGTTCGAAACGCGATTTCCACAACATTTGACTGAATGGGCAGCAACGGTGGCACCGTTGCAAGAGGACTACATTGACTGCTGGAAAAGCCTCGAGAAGAAGTTTGATGGAAGTCCAGGCATCAAGTAGCAACAATTTTTCGTGGTCAACGGACGACAGAGCATAGTCGCCGCAAATGAATCCCCCTCGGCTCAACCTCGACGAGACTGAGTTTGCTTGGGAAGAGCGAAAAAAGAGGCGAAGCGCCCCATGCTGAACATTGCATCAATTTGGGGAAGTGGATCCACATTGTCGCAATTACATTGCGGAAGTCAACGAGGTACACTGTGCAGCGCAGGATAAATATTAAGATCGACAACACGAACTGCAGCCGCTTGTATGCCGAAAGATGTAGACCGAATTCACAACGATAAATGTTCAGCAGGAGCATTAATACTTAGTATTAATGTTGTATAGGTCAGTGTAGGATACGTTTCATGGCATAGTTTCTTCCGTTTATTATTCCATCTAATGCGGCCGTACCTACTTCTCGTTATTTACGACAGTCTTGGCTTGGCAACCTTCCTCCCTTCTCGTGCCAATGTGACAGGACAACGCATCTCCTTCCAACTCATTGCCTCCATCTGTACACCACTTCCTTCACACACTGCCCGTACAACCCCCAGTTCTGCCTCGGCAGTTGATAATATATATTCTCGTTCCCCCTCGGCATGTATCCGTGCTAGTATGACATCACCTGGTCGGACACATTCTTCGATGCGCACTTCTAATGAACTCTTTGGTTTGATCTCACCCTGTCTTAATGTACCTGTGTTTGGCTCAATTAATGGTATTACTAGTGGTCGCATGATCCGACCACCCCCTTGTCGTATATAATCATTATCTGACTCGTCGTTGTTATTGTTGTTGTTGCTGTTGTTTTCGGGGATGATGGCAACAATATCAATACTTGCGTGACTTGGACGTACGACACGTGTTACTCTACCAAGAACAATCATCCCCACCCGTGGTCGTTGTTGTTGACATGTCTTTCCCGACCGTATAACACTGACAATCCACTTACTACTAATACAATTCTCTCCCTGCTCCATAACTTCCCCATCATCAATGACCGGTGTTGTCGAGACAGTGCCAAGGACGGACGCACAAATTTGTCCCTGACGAATGTAGGTCCCAGCTCCGGGTACAAGAGTCCCACGTGCGGATAGACCAAGACGATCACCGGGTGTAACGATGGTACCGACCTGATGTCGAAGGTTGGGGACGCCGGTTGTCATCCTGATGTTAAAGAGGATTGAACCCGCCACATTGAAAACCATACCCACACAATCCAGAGAATGCTAGCTCGAGACAGGCACCTTCAATTAGGATAGAGCGTCCGTTTAAGATATGCATATGAATCGAGGCATTGTCGCGGTGTGCTCTTTCATTCGACCGAGCTATTATATTCTGATAGACAACAGCGCTAGTTGCAGGTCATTTTCGAATTATTCTTTCAGCCTTGTCGACCGAGCAATAGCTATGGTTAACAACACTAGTAATTGCGCTAAAGTACGCATGATGGGGACTAGGTATCAAATAATATCATGCGCTAATGATCAGCAGAAGAAATGGATCCAAATTTCTTTCGATGAATTGGATGACACAACAACAACACCAACACCGCAGAAGAAAAAACATACCGCTGATTACAAATTACCAACAACTGTCGATCATCAAGTGGCATCATTACGAACACACGAAAAGAATGATGATGCTGACTTACCAGCAAATGAGTTATCATCGCCACCTCAAATTATTCCCGAATCAGTCCTACAATACCAAAGACAAATGCGTAAAATTCAAGCTGCTGACCGAGCAGGGAAGACGAATGTTAATATTGACGACCATTTACGTACCGTATACTTCGATGATGATATAGTCGTGACTGATAAGCCATCGGGTATATTGTGTGTACCGGGGGTGAATAAGAATAAAAGTTTATTGGATTTAGTTTTTAATGTGTATGGGAATGCAGATCCTACAGCAGACGCAGCAGCACATGTTGCTTGTACAGAGCAATTATCATTATTTCCCAGAGATTCCATGATAGTTCATCGTCTTGATATGGATACGAGCGGTATTATAATATTTGCACGAAACAGAGCTAGCATGGCTAAGTTGCATGAGGCATTCAGGGATAGAACTGGTGCAAAGAAGATATATGAGGCATTACTCGTGGGGTGGTTAGATGTTGACCGATGGATCGAATCATCATCTGTGAAGAAGATGAGTGACGATGCTCGGAGTACGTTCGACAAAAGCGAAATCGTGCCCAATGTAGATGATGCAGTGCATCACCTCAGTGGAGGAGAGATTCGGCTACCTTTGCAACGAGATCATAAGCATCCACCATTCATGCGTGTTTCGACACCCGAAAGTGAAGCCGAGGCGCAGCAAGCGGTGACAGATCTTAACCACGCTGGCTATTCCAAGCTAATGGCGAAAAAGCCTAAACCTAGCACTACACAATTTAGGATATTGTCTCATGAAAAGTGGATGGGATATCCTGTTACACGAGTGGCATTGACACCCATTACTGGACGAACGCACCAGCTACGTGTTCACTGTGCGGCTATGGGTCATCCAATTCTAGGTGATCCTGCATATGGCTTTTGTGGTGAAGCACATCCCAATGGTGGCTTGAGTGACATTGATATACGTAAATTGTCACCGACATGTGCATCATTTGAACTACGGAGGGATGTTGAGGATGCGGTTCGTGAAAATGGCAGAACCATGTGCCTGCATGCAAGAAAATTGACATTAAATCACCCTGTAACGAATGAGGAGGTTGTGTTTGAAGCTGCACCATCATTTTGAGATTGTATTTGAATGATGATGAAGAACAAAATCCAGAAAAAGATGAGATGATGAGGTCTTTTATCTCAATTATTCTACGAAACGGCTTAAGAGCTTCGATTTCTAACGGACGCGGGAATATAATCAGATTCGAATAATAGTTATTATTTCTTATCGGGAATGGTAGCTATTTAGAACAAATTTAATTCTCTCCTCGTTTCATCAATATACAAATTTCTTCACTGCTTATTAGTGCTTCTCTCTATAAGTGTGCTGGGGTGACAAATAATTTGTCATGATTTAGGGCTCCATCAGTGGGAAGCTCTTACATCCTTTGTCGTTTTGGCTGGGGTACAAACGCCCTTCGTCGGACTGTATCCGCAAAGTTTATAGCCGCCTCACGGGCCTGGTCCACGGCACGAGACACGTGCAGTACTGGGCCAACTACTCCACCGACACTGGTACTCTGTGAAGACTCATCATCATTGACACTCAACCCGCCGTCGCCGCCACCCCGATTTGTCTCACTAAGGGCCATGTACAGCCCAAATTGTTGATCGGCAGCCATCATCCCACGGACAAAGGTGGACGGTGACGGCTCAGCTGTGACCATAGAGCTAAGCATGCACAACACCGCTGCTGTCAGTGCTGCAAAAAGGAAACGACGCCGTGCAAAGGAGGACATCTTGGAAGCATGCGATGATGTTGTTTTTTTATGTCCCTGCTGAGAGGCTTGTTTGTTTTGGTCGGAGTTGAACACAAGAAGAGCAGTTGCCACAGAGCAGATGGTAATTTTTGGGGGGGAGGCGGCTGTTGAAAAAGAGGGCTATTAACTTTTCATATCGTTGTCGACGTGAGCTATGCAATGAAGATCCTTGTACCCATCAAACGTGTTATCGACTATGCAATTAAAATTCGTGTCGACCCAACGAAGGGTGCACAGGGTGTACAATTAAGTAATGTCAAAATGAGTATGAATCCCTTTTGTGAAATTGCCATTGAAGAGGCAATACGTATCAAGGAAAAGGCCAAGAAGGATGGTGATGAGGTTGTGGCCATATCCATCGGTCCAAAGCAGTGTACTGAAACTTTACGCACAGCGTTGGCAATGGGTGCAGATAGAGGGATACATATCGAAACGAAGGCTGATGTACGTGGTGACTATATTGATATGCAACCGTGGGGGATTGCGAAATTGCTCAAGGGTGTAGTGGAACGAGAGGGTGGGGTGAACCTAGTCCTGTTGGGAAAGCAGAGTATTGATTCGGTAAGGATATGTCATTGTTTTTTTTGTGATATGTTATTTGTTTAATCACTCTTCGTCAGTGGAGATGCATTGCTAAATAAAACAAATTGCATTTCTATTGCATAAATTACACCGTGTCCAGGATTGTGGACAAACTGGAACACTCCTCGCGGGCATGTTAAATTCGCCACAGGCTACATTTGCATCTAAAGTGGATCCCGGGGATGATGGGTCATTTACTGTAGAACGTGAGACGGATATGGGAACAGAGGTCATAAAAGTGAAACCATCAACACAGCCGGCAGTTATTACATGTGACCTACGTCTCAACACACCCCGGTATCCAACAATGCCAAATATAATGAAAGCAAAGAAGAAGCCAGTTGAGACGATATCAATTGAGGATATGGTGAAGGAATTGGATGGTCTTAGTCTTGATGATGTGCTATGTCCAAGGAATGAGGTTTTGGAGGTCTACGAACCACCTCCACGAAAGGAGGGGGAAATGGTTGGTGATGTAATGGAATTGCTTGCCAAATTGAAGGAGAAGGGGTTGGTTGCTTGAAGTTCGGTAATAATATAGAAACACGAAGTAATTTGTATTAATCATCCACCCAACAATGCAATTGTCTACTCCATTCGCGACGATCTCTGAAAGTCACAGGAGTTACGTAGTAACAAACATTGCATTGGGATCAACCCATTTCCAACAAACGGCATGTTTTTCGTCAACGCCTAAAATACCTGGGGCAAATATTTTGGTCCTAGATATTCATCGCAAGCCGATGACAATTACAAAACAGCACGAATAGAGGGATCTCACGAGTAATTGAACATGTAGTCACTTGTGGATCATCGCCATTATCAAAATCCCTTCTTCTTCATGCAGCGGCGATTCCAAAAACTGTAGGACCGATGATACTGCTTCCACCGCCACCCAATGCCATCGTCATGTATTATTATCGTCATCAGATAGCACATGTTCGTAAAACAGATACCGTCCTGTGTGTGGCTTTAAAACTCGTTGTATTTCTAACAGGGCCTGTGTTTGGTTAACGACGGTACATAATGTCAACGTGCCAATGACAGCGTCCACTGATCCAGTATCGAATGGAAGGGACTCTGCGACGCCGTGAACATTATGTAGGGATATCGATGATGATGACGATGAGAACAAACCAGCACGATGAGCGGAGTCTCGTGCGTAACTTGACATGTAGTCATTCGGATCAACACCGATGATATCGAGATTCATTGACGATGCCGATTTCATGGCGTAGTACTCGGCGTTGGGGAATGTTCCCATTCCAACCTCAACTATTTTCATTGGACGATAATCATCGATATTACGCGTAGACATCAACGACTCGAAAAGGTTTTGGAATAGTCGAGTTTTATACGGCCGAGCTATCGCTTCGTATCCCTCCATTCCCGTGGACATGGAGTATGAGAAGAACCTATCAAGATATGAGTTGCGTGGTGTGTCGTAGTTACAGCATCCACACGATAATGCAGCTCTTGTGGGGGGCGCCGCAGTCGCAAACGTTCCCATCGTTGCTGCTGCTTTGAGTATGTCGCGGCGGTGGACTGAAGACATGACAGTTCTATCATCTTCGTCTTCAGTCGAGGCAACGTGGAGGATACTTAATCGCGTTTGCGACCTAGCGACTGGAACAAATAATGCACGAAGATATTGGTTGGCAGCAGTCGAACGGGGGATGGAGATGCCAACGATGGCCGCTAGGAGGATGATCATCGGTCACGGTATCACTGCGCCACACAGAAGACAGGTCCATGGTCCCGTACCTGCCCCCGCATGAGATAGGGACTTCGCCTCTTATCTCATTGGGGAAGCTCAGGCGGGCATTTTATCGTCCAATCGACCTCCATCGTGGCTTCATCCACGACAGTGGTGGAACGAAGGAGCAAGGAGGGGCATAATCTATCGTTAGACATAGCATGAGTGTCCTCCTCTCGTATCGCCGTCCGGCCCTGGCGAGACCATTTTGTACGGCGTTTGCCCAACGTTGTCTTTCAGTTCTTCCACTTTCCGCATCGCAAAACTTGCGTGAGATATTATTATCTGTGCCAACTACCCCTACTGTATTGGTGTCGCAGCAATTTCGATACCTCTCTTCTAAACCTCCTGGAGGTGGCGGTGCAAACTTGGGCAACATATTTACCCATGCTCAGAATCAAAGTACAAAACCGGGCGAGACTCTCGAGCAGTATGGTGTTGACCTAACGAAGCTCGCGAAGGAGGGAAAACTAGATCCGGTCATTGGTAGGCATGAGGAAATCCGTCGGACACTGCAAATCCTAGCTCGACGGACGAAGAATAATCCCGTCCTCATTGGTGAGCCAGGCGTTGGCAAGACAGCTATTGCCGAAGGTCTCGCACAACGCATCGCAACGAATGAGGTACCCGAATCGATGAAGAACAAGCGCGTGGTTAGTCTTGACATCTCTTCTCTACTCTCCGGTGCGATGTTTCGTGGACAATTTGAGGAACGCCTAAAGGCAGTCCTGAAGGATATTCAAGACCTGAGCGGAGAAGTGATTCTATTCGTTGACGAACTTCACACAATTGTGAATGCAGGCAAGGGTGAAGGATCGATGGATATGAGTAATATGTTAAAGCCGAAATTAGCACGTGGAGAATTGCAATTAGTCGGTGCGACTACGCTTGATGAGTATCGGTTGATAGAAAAGGACGCTGCATTGGCACGGAGATTTCAATCGGTTTACGTTGCCGAGCCGAGTGTTCAAGACACCATATCAATTTTAAGAGGTTTAAGAAATGCATATGAATTGCATCATGGTATCAGAGTAAAGGATGAGGCATTGATTGCGGCAGCGACGTTATCCAACCGTTACCTGTCGGACAGAAAGCAACCCGACAAGAGCATAGATCTTGTTGACGAAGCATGCAGTAGACTTCGACTCGAGCAGGAGAGCAAGCCAGAAGTAATTTGGAAGGTGGAACGAGATCTACTGACGAAGCAAATTGAACAATCTGCACTTGCTAGTGAAGAAGATGATGCTAAGTCAAAGACACGGAAGGAACAGGTTGACTCAGAGGTAAAGATTCTTCAACAAGAATTGAATCGGCTGCAAACGATGTGGGTGAGAGAAAAGAATGACTTGGAGAAAGGCAAAAAGCTACAAGCAAAATTAGATGCAGCTCGTCGTGAATTAAATTCGGCCCGTAAGTCAGGTGATCTTGCAAAAGCAGCCGAGCTACAGCATGCGACGATACCTTCGCTTGAAGATGAAATGGAATTGTGGGATGAGTCATCCAGAGTAAGCGGTCAACAACATAAAATGCTTGCTGACAATGTATCCGCCGAAGCTATCGCAACTGTCGTTGCTAGGCATACAGGCATCCCAGTGTCTCGTATTACGGGTAGTGAATCACGCAAGTTACTACGCCTGGAAGATCAGTTGCGTCAACGCGTTGTGGGACAGGAGGCCGCTTTGAAGGCCGTTAGTGATTGTGTAAGACTGACACGCACTCGGTTGCAAAATCCTGATCGGACATTAGGTAACTTCTTGTTGTTAGGCCCAACAGGAGTTGGGAAAACTGAATTGTGTAAGGCATTAGCGGAATGTCTATTTGACGATGAGCATGCAATGACACGTATTGACATGAGCGAGTATGGAGAGAAGCACACAGTTTCGAGGCTGATCGGTGCTCCACCAGGATACATAGGTTATGACGAGGGCGGCACACTGACAGAAAGCATTCGACGTCGTCCGTACCAGATCCTTTTACTTGATGAATTTGAGAAGGGACATCGTGACGTATGGAACATAATGCTTCAGCTGTTTGATGATGGTCATCTAACTGATTCTCATGGCCGGAAGGTCAATTTCAGGAACGTTTTGGTTGTAATGACTTCCAATTTAGGTGCAAACGTCTTTGCTCAACTTCCTTCCAATTTTACAGGTAGCGAGCCCATCGCAAGAGAGTCTGTATTGGAGGTCGTTCGAGGTACACTGAGCCCCGAATTGCTTAACAGAATTGACGACACTGTGATCTTCAATCGATTGCAGCGTGAAAACATGGATGATATTGCACGTATTCAGTTGGAGGATATCTCGAAGCGACTAATAGATGGGAACAACATGACCCTAGATGTCAGTGATCTTGCTCTGGCTTGCATAGCGGAGAAGGGGTACGATGTGAGGTACGGAGCTAGACCCTTGAAGCGAGTGCTGAACTCGTCAGTGTTAAATCCATTGAGTCGGCTTGTGCTTGAAGGCTCTGTGCTTGAGGGTGAAACTGTGCGCGTGCGTACGCTTGGAGAAGTGGAGTCAATGTCTGATCCTAGGCTGTGGATATGTTCCAACGATGGTGAAGGAGATCGAAATGCAGTCGTAATACTGCGAAATCACGAAAAAGGTTCCGACAACGAGAGCAATTCTTATGATGACGATTATGATCAGCATTCCAACTTGTTAGGGGGAGGCGCTTGATGCGATATCTGGCCGCTGACAAACAAAGATGTAAAATAGAAATATTCCTAGGTGTATCCAATATAAAATACTTACTACTCCCTATGACCATGACATTAGACACCTCATCCTTGCTCCACATGACTTTACCGTATGAACATGACAGGGACCAATCATCTTGATAAATCAAGCTCAATTTATCCAATAAACCTCATCTGCGCTCCTCCTAAGATTGCCTTCTAATGGCCTGGTCTACCATGGTCCGGTCCACAATGTCATGCATATGTCATCAATTGAGACACTGTCCTCGGAGGACTCAATATAAACTGTGATCTCGTTATAGACTACTGCCTTGAGAGTGGCGAGTGCATCACCACCCCCAAGAGAGACAATTACCATCCCGCCAATGACGACACACGGTCGAAAAAAAGACCATGCCACCCAAAAGGAAGAGGCCGAGCTATGCAGAGGAGGACAGCGACGATGATGACGATCATGATGACGACGAGTTTGACGACAGCGATGATGAAAATGACGACGACGAGAGTTTCGTGGCGTCAGCATCTGCAAAGAAGAAAAAGAAGGCTTCAGCCCCGTCATCATCATCATCATCATCATCATCATCATCATCATCATCATCGAAGAAGGATGAGATACAGCAATCAAAATCACCGGCTGAATTCAATGGCCTGGTCTACCATGGATCCTTTCCATCCCCGCTTGCAAATTTCTCAATGAATAATTGTTCATCGTTGAAGCTCTCTTTGTGCTGTAGAAATTCTGACTCCTTTTGATGTAGGATTGCACGATTTGCATTTAGTGCTTCGCTTATTTCTTCAGTGAATCTGGTGACAATGCGATTTTGTGGGTTGCATCCTGCTCCCGACTCTCCTTCTCGGGAAGAATAATATACCCATGTGCCATCAATGTGCTTACACCAGTGCTTACTGAGAACACTTCCATTTTGCTCATAGAAAATTTATGTGTCCCTTGGAATATTGGCTCTGTATTGTAGGATCCTGCAGAATTTACATGTACATATCCACTTTGTACTAACAGACTAACAAGCCTGCCGAAATACGGGCCATTGATTCGACCACAGTAGATAGCCTTATCGTCACTCGGATTCTTCAACTTCATTTTGTGGGGAGAGGTTACTCCGTTGCCGCAGAGCGAGAACAGGAAGGCCATGTTGTCCGCACTCCACTCGTTCGTACTTGAACAGGGAATGTAGAATACCCCCCCAATGACTAACCCACATGTTGTTTCAATAATCGTAAGGGTATGGCCCTTGTTATCACACTTGGCGTCAAAAATTTTGCTGAATATTACAACACCTCGATAAAGGAGACTTAATTCCCCATTTGAACCATCTTCTCAAAGCCACTTATGAAGCAAACGCATTTGCTCCAGATTTATGATGTTGGTATCTGGCATTTCAACTGTCGGTGAATAATTTTCGCCAAGCCGAAGATGTGAAGCTGATGGCAGGAGAATGTCCTTGTGCTCATCATCGACAATTGGAGGAGTCGGGGGATTCTCCTCTGATGAAATCATCCGTTCATTCATTCAAATAGTCGATAATGGCCTGGAAGCAAGTAGGATCGACGTCAAGGAAGACACGCCCGTTACAATCTCGTTGCAATTTCTTATCTCAGCGTCCACTAAATAGTGCCTCCAGCCTTGTCCCCTGCATTTGGAAATTGTTCGTCGCTTGGCGACTACAATCTTACCGCCAGCATTGATTTGTACAATGTCGTCATTTGCGGCATCCGAATTGCCATTTTCCTGGGCACTTTCACCTTTCTACCGCTCCAACTCGTCCGATCGCTCGTGAAGTTTTGCTTGACGTAAATTTAACTCCGCCATCTCACCGTAATCGCGGTGGAAGCTGCATGTGCAACTCTCTGTCATTTATGGGCACGCTTGCCTGTGTCTCTCAAGGAATCGTTCCGTCCCGCCAAATGACGACACACGGTCGAAAAAAAGAGACCATGCCACCCAAAAGGAAGAGGCCGAGCTATGCAGAGGAGGACAGCGACGATGATGACGATCATGATGACGACGAGTTTGACGACAGCGATGATGACTCATCGACATCTGCAAAGAAGAAAAAGATGACGACATCTGCAAAGAAGAAAAAGATGACGACATCTGCAAAGAAGACGACAAGCAGCAGTGGTGGCACCTCCAAGAAAAAGAAGGCTTCAGCCCCGTCATCGTCATCGTCATCATCATCGAAGAAGGATGAGATACAGCAATCAAAATCACCGGCTGAATTCTTCGCTGAGAATCAAAGCATCGCGGGTTTTGACAATGCAGGTAAATCATTATACACGACACTGCGAGAATTAATTGAGAATAGTTTAGATGCATGTGAATCTGTGAATGTGTTACCGGACGTATATATAACAATCGAAGAAATGACACAACGACAATTTAATAAGGAAAGGGGTGTGCCAATGGATGGAGCGAGTCCACCACCCAAAAAGAAGTCTAAGACTGGTGCAACAACTGGGGGAGATGAGGCTGATGGTGGCGAGGATAATGGAAAGGCAACTGTAGCTGCTGCGGGTGGTAAGAAAAGTGACATAACATCCATCACCAAGCGAGCGGGAGGAGAGGCATACTTTCTCATCACAGTACGTGACAATGGATGTGGGATGGCACATGATGATATACCCATGCTATTAGGGAGTGTACTATCAGGGTCTAAGTATGGAGTACGACAGACACGTGGCAAATTTGGTCTAGGTGCGAAGATGGCATTGATATGGAGTAAGAAGAGTACTGGTGTGCCGATTAAAATTAAGACAAGTCATGTCAAGGGAGCACGTGGAGGTGGAGGTGGGAGTTTGTTAACGGACGACGGAGAGCGTAAGGAGGGGCCGATGATTAGTAATTGTATCTTGGACATTGATATATACAAGAATCGTCCACGTATTATTGAACACACCCAAAAACGAAATGATGAACATTGGATTGGGACTGAGATGCAGGTCCTTGTGGCGGGGAATTGGACAACGTACAAATCAAGAGTAGTGCAGTACTTACAACAATTGGCCATCATTACGCCATACGCACGATTGGAAATGTCATATACGAACCGATCAGATGAGAAGAAGGCATATCATATGCGTTTCGAACGTCGGTCAGAACAGATGCCGGCACAGGCACGGGAGGTGAAGCATCATCCCAGCAGTGTAAACAATCTAACAATTCAACAGCTCTTGGAACGGACGAATCAAAAATCACTCCTTAAATTCCTAACCACCGATCTTAGCGGTATCAGTCCCTCAGTCGGACGGACACTCATCGAGCGACTTGGGAGTACATTTGATGAGGACATGGGCCCGAACGAGTTGGATGATAAGCAAATTACACGTCTCGTGCAGTTGCTCCGTAGTACTAGAGATTTATTCAAGAGTCCAGACGGTGGGTGCCTTTCCCCTCTCGGAGAGTACAACCTGAACCTCGGAATAAAGAAGGTCATCGAGCCGGACATCATATGTACAGCAAGGGACAAGCCAGGTGCGTATGATGGCCACCCCTTCATTGTCGAGGCGGCCGTATCGCTTGGTGGCAAGGATGCGAAGGAGGGTATAACAGTCGTTAGGTTTGCCAATCGCATTCCTTTGCTTTTTGAGGGCGGGGCTGACGTGGCAACGCGTGTGGCAAATAGTAAGATTAAGTGGGCAACGTACAAGATCGATCACAAGAAGGATAAGATTGGCGTCTTTGTATCTATCGTATCAACAAAGGTTCCGTTTAAGGGTACAGGGAAGGAGTACATTGGGGATGATATAACCGAAATTCAACTCAGTGTCAAACGTGCGATACAAAGTTGTTGTCAGCAGCTTAAGGCACATTTGATGAAGCGTAATGCGTTACGGGATGTGAAGGAACGGAAATCGAAGCTGTTGAAGTATATACCTGACGTCAGTCGTTCGGTGTTTGGTATACTGGACGGGATGCGCAAACGTAAGCTCGAGGAAGAAGATGAGGGAACTGATCGAGTAGCATCGCCGAGGAAACAGATACTTGGTATGACTCCGTTACTGAAGAAATCGAGCGAGAGAGACATTGCCTCCATCATGAATGACCTCAAGGAGGGGATTCTTACGGAAGATACTATTAAACAACGCTTGATGGCGGCAATTGAGGCAAATGCCAACGCTGTTATTGGTGATGACGAAGTGGAAACTACTGGAGGTGGCAAATCCAAAGTGAAGAAAGATGAAAGTGATAGACAGCCTTTGTACCTTGTACCGTTTTATGAAGAGGCAAAGGATATTCTGAAAGTGATCCGGCATCCTCTCTTTGAATTCTTCCCAATGCACATAGTTACTCCGTAGATTATGCTTCACAAATAATTATATGATGCATACCTAGTTCAAAGCAGTGCCTCATAAATAATCATGTCAAAGATCCAATTAAGTAGACATACAATAGGCATAGACAAAAAAAACTGCTAACATATTTATCCTATTGTCTATCTTAGGAGGCTATTAGAAATGGTAACACATGCCCAATGACAACATCAGCACCACATGTTACACGGCAATGCTGTCGAGTGCTTGATTCATCAGTCTTGATTTTCTTTTGAGTAGCCATATCTTGGTGGCTCTTCTCGTTCAACTTCATCTTCCACAGTGCAATCTCTAATATTGTTGTAGCCTCCTTCAGTTTTGGGAGTTCATCTTCAAAGAAGACAAGCTTATCTCTAATTCTATGCAAAATATGTGAGTTGTCCCTATTCCGTTGTAAAACGGCAGTGTGAATAACATTCGTAATGTGATCACGCCAAACTTTGAACGCAAGAGATTCTACACGGTCTGACATACCGCACATGACAAGGAAATGCATTCTTTCTTGAAAAGGTGCTCCATCAAATGAGACAGGTGAAGGCCTTGTAAACTCATCAAGCAAGTACTCCCAACTGATTGACTGCTCAGGGAAATACATTTGTTTCACATGTAATAGATTCTCAATTCTTTCTTTCGGCGTATCAGTCCTTCCCATCGTCTCTACCATCATCGTCCAATTGAACTCATAACCAGGGTAGAGTGCTTGATAACTCTCAAGTAAGAATTCAATGATCTCAGCTGGAGCATCCCCCCAAAATGCATACAACAGTGGAAGCGATCCCCACCTATCTTCGGTAATGAGATTCGTGGGGTACTTTTCAACAATCACACGATACAGCTCCAAGTCATGTACGGACGAGCACGCCAAAATATGAAGAGGAGTCATCCCCAGACAATCCTGATGATTGCCCGTTGGGTTGAGCATACTGCGTAATGTCCGCTTTGACCCGATCTCAAGTTCATCGCAGCAATGAGGTTCAGTAGCATGCCCTGATGATAAGACTGGTAGTAGACTAATTTGTGGATTGGCAGTCTATCAAATCGATGCTGCAGCTCTCTTATGATTCTTGCTTCGGAACCAAACAACCGCTGAAGATCTGTGTTTGTGTTCAAATGAGTAAAGATGTCATCATCGCCGAAGACAGCATTGGGTGGAAAGGCTACATTTCGTAGACAATAACAATAGTAGAATGCACCCCATCCAATCTCCGTTACGATTTCGGGCAATTCTAGAGAGAAGATGGCACTACATCCTTGTAACATGCAATTGGGAATCACAGTTATTATGGGTGGGACCCTGAAGTTGGTGAAGACGCAGCTTGAGAATGCGTAGTCTCCAATGCTTTCAATATCATCGTGAAGACTGATGGGAGTTCGGAGAGAATGAAAGAAGGCATTGTCATAAATCCTCCTGAGTGAGTTGGGGATGTTGATTTTTGTTATCGAATGGTCGCAATTGGAGAAGGATCCGTTCCCAATTTCCAAGAGGCCTTCACACAACTGCACCTCGGCCAATTCCCTGCGTCCGCAAAATACATAAGCTGGGATTGATGTGACGGATGGATCGACTCGAACGTGGACCACATCACGAGGAGCTTCCAATCCTCCCTCCCCCGTGTAGACGAAGACCTCGGCATCAGTGGCATTGCTGCCTATTACTTCGGCCAACATCAAGAAGAGGGTGTTCAGACCCCACATGAGTACATTTGAGCTCTTTGAGAGAGTAGCAGAATCTATCTTCTCTGCATTTTCATTCTGGGTGTCATTGACGCAAATCCCAGATCCCAGCAGCAAGCAGCCCTATTTTTTCAGAAGCAAAGTCGAGGCGTCGACGACTCCGACATCAATCAACTCCCCACTCCTTCCTACGACCACATCGTCATAATTTTACAACTGAGCTCTCTTGCACTGGCCATCAATCATTCAAAGCCATGCTTACATCATCGACTAGTCGCATCGTCCTCCGCACAGCCAATGGAATTGGTGGAAAGAATGCATTGAAAGGACTCATCGCACGCGGTGTCTCTGCTCCGCCTTCGTCTTCTTACTCATCGTTGACTTCGAAAACTAAGGTGAGATTGTTGTTTGAAGCGAATGTTGTGTGATGATTTTCATTTGTCATGCTCACCAATGAATCATCGCCACGTTTCTATTCCCCGAACGAAGAGCTACCGTCCATCAAACGCCATTGACTTGAATCAGCAGGTTGCATTCAAATCGGCATTGCCCATCGGAGAGGATCCAATCCGTTCAGACTACAACTCCTCGGCGACATACGTCGGAACTGACGCCTGTGTCAAGTCGGGAATTTCCAAACTGGGTATAACGGGACCTACAACTATATACAAGAATCAAACCTACGAGGAGCTGTACCAACATGAAGTTCGCAACAGTGAGGGTAAGGTGGCACATGCTGAGTATGGTAATACCTTCACGGTCGATACTGGTAAGTTCACTGGACGTAGTCCAAAGGATAAGTGGATCGTTAGGAATGTCGGGAGTCAGAGTGATACCAACATTGATTGGGGTAAGATCAATCAACCAACGACTCCGGAGGTATTTGATGAACTATATCAAAAGGCGGTGGACTATTTCAATACCAAGGAGAAGGCATATGTATTTGATGGATTTTGTGGTGCTAATCCAAAGTCACAACGGAAGATCCGATTCGTTCACGAACAGGCATGGCAACAGCACTTTGTGACCAACATGTTCATTCGTGCCAATGATGAGTCGGACCTACATGGCTTTGAGCCAGACTTTACCGTCATCAATGCCTGTGCTCAAGTCAATGAGGAGTGGAAGAAGCACAATTTGAACTCGGAGGTGGCTGTCGTTTTCAACATTGAGAAGAAGTTGGCTGTCATATTTGGGACGTGGTATGGTGGTGAGAATAAGAAGGGGATCTTTTCTCTTATGAACTACTGGCTTCCTCTCCAGAATCCGCCCCAGTTACCCATGCATTGCTCGGCGAACGTTGGTAAGAATGGTGATTCGGCCCTCTTCTTTGGTCTAAGTGGGACTGGTAAGACGACGTTGTCTGCTGATCCACACCGTGCTCTTATTGGTGATGACGAACATGGTTGGGATGAGGACGGAGTATTCAACTTTGAGGGTGGATGCTACGCGAAGACGATCAACCTTAGTGAGAAGACTGAGCCGGACATTTACCGTGCTATACACAAGGATGCCATGTTGGAGAATGTTGCTTTGAAGGAGCAAGGAGGGAAACTCGTGCCGGATTACTTTGACACGTCAAAGACGGAGAATGGACGTGTTTCATATCCTATCACGCACATTGACAACTACGTGAGTACACGAGTTTTGACCTTTAATCGCGTGCTAGTCTTTGCGGTCTTTATTCGCCTATCATCTGACAATCATGATTCCTTTTTGTTGGATTATTGCAGCATAAGCCACAAATGGCCAGTCATCCCAAAAACATTATCTTCCTAAGCTGCGATGCATTCGGGGTGTTGCCACCAATTGCCAAACTCACGCCTGAGCAGGCTATGTATCACTTTATGAGCGGTTACACGGCCAAGGTGGCTGGAACCGAACGCGGCGTCACTGAGCCAACTCCTAATTTCAGTGCGTGCTTCGGAGCTGTGTTCCTTCCCCTTCATCCCACGAGATATGCTGAGCTACTGAAGGAGAAGCTCGAGAAGCATGGTGCACAGGCGTGGTTGATCAATAGCGGATGGAGTGGTGGAGCATATGGCACCGGGAATAGAATGTCTCTTAAGATTACACGAGGATGTGTGAATGCCATCTTGGACGGGACTACGACCAACACCACTTGGGAGAAAGACCCAGTATTCGGATTCGAGATTCCAACTTCTATCCCCAATGTTGACCCTAATGTACTTCACCCAAAGAAGGCATGGGCTGATCCTGTGGAGTATGATGCTACTCAGGCGAAGCTGGCGGCAATGTATGTCAAGAACTTTGAGAAATACAAGGACGGGGATGTTGACTACACAAAGTTTGGACCACAAATCTAATTGACTCAATCGTTTTGTATAGCAAGTGGGGCTGATTAGGGTGGTAGCAATGGCCAATGTTGCAATGTTGGCAACTTTGTGCGGTAGCGTGGAGACAGGTCATACGTTTACTCGCTTAACATGAAAATTTCTTAGAACAATTATTTTTCACACTTATACATTCTACTACTAAATTTACTGTCTACTCTCACTGAACTCATTACCGACAACTTTTTACATCTATTCATTCCACTTCTCTATTTTTGTCTCGTTATGGTCACAGAGCTAAACATGGCGCTCCTAAAATTCTACTTCTAGAATGATACTGACTCGTTATCACTTTCATCAGAGATGTCCGTTAAGTCATTACTTTCATCAGATATGTACGTTAAGTCGTCACCACTTTTACCACAAAAGATACCACAAGTCATAATGTCCAACATCCCAAGACGACACCTGCTTGCACATCCAGCATTACTGCTGTATGAATTGAGAGTGAAAGTGTCTTCGTCAATCATCGAATGGTCTTCGCGAAATCGTACCCATTGCCTACTCCTTTTTCGATGATATTCTTGCCAATCTAGGGTCGAAATTTCTTCATCCATGATATCGATAGTGATTTCTTGCACATTGAAATGCTTCATGTTATGCCCTACCTTGCTTTCGCGAAGGTTATCATCGCCCCAAGACAGCGAAAAGGGAACATCGTCTACCGTATGAACGACAATCAACTCTTCAACAGTTTTTATCTCATCCATGACTGTAGCATCCACTTCTGTTCTGCTGCTCAACACTTCTTCCGTTTCAGCTTTCAGCTGTGTATCCTTCACTTTCCTTAGATTCTTCAACAATTCACCTTCCCATCCTACATATCTAGTCAGCAAATCGTCAATATGCGGGGACATATCCAAGTCCTCAACAAGCAACTTTATCTCATCAATGACTACTGTAGCATCCACTTGTGTTTTGCTGCTCAACACGTCTTCAGATTCTGCTTTCAACTCGGTATCCTTCACATTGCTCGTCAGCAAAAGGTCAACAGACGTATCCTCCACAAGCGTCTTTATCTCATCAATTACTGCAGCATTCACTTCGTTTTCGGTGCTCATCACACTCTCACTTCTCTCCTGAACTCTATCTTGTCCTTCTGCTGCAACTGAGCACGCTGAGGTATACAAGTTGCCTCGATTGTCAGTGCAATCAGACATGACATGTGGTATTTCATGAGGTACATCTATTTCCCACAAAGGCACGCCGATTGTTACTTCATTAGTGACGCCATGATAACCATCATTAGCAGGTGATTTGTCAGAATTTATGGTAGTAGCCTGCTTGTCTTTCGCTGAATTCAAGGAGGAACCAGACATCATTTGAGTATCACTGCAAGAAGATATGTTGACTTCATCCGGGTGATCTATGCCATCCTTTTTTGTCACATGAAGCTTCATATTTAGTACCATCGACGGCGAAACAGTATAGTCACTATCCTTTTTCTTTGTCATCTTACCAAGTAAGCGATATTTCTGCTTCATCGGTGCTATAGAAGTGGAAATATTCCACCGATGAAACACCTTACTCGCGGGTATATCAACTGTTGCAAAACCAAGATTTTGAATTCTATCTTCGCCAGGAATGTCTAAACCCACCCCAATAGATACGGTCCTACCTTGTTTCGATGAAAAATCAATGCTTGTCATCAGTTTTGTTTCATTTGGCCAGGTACAGCTCCACACTTCCAACACCTCCGATCCATCGTCGATGAAATCTTGTGTTATTGGAGAACTAGATAAATACTTCTGCAAAGTATTGTGTCGTTTGCTGTCCGACTCGTCTCGTAGAAGCCAAACGACTACTGTAGGTGGACACACCCTTGAAGATTTACCAAGTTTCTTGCTTCGGTGGACCAAACCAGACAAGTCTTGCAGGAATATAGTGACACTGTAATCCTTATTACCCTTCATAGTTGGCATTGTTGTTTTGGCGTTCATGACATCGACTGTCGTTCGGCTTCTTGTCGATAGTATTGCAGAGGGTAGAACTATATTGGCGTTGCCTCTTTTTTATTTTTTGGACTCCATCGCCATGAGCTCTTTGGCTTCATCTCGCCTGAATTTGTCACGCCTGTGTTCGATCGATGGTACCTCGGTAGAAGTGTTTCCCCGGGTGAATGATGTGTATGATGATCAAATCAGCCACCCTTCCTATGATCCGTAATCGCATGCATTGTAGGAAAGGAAATAGAACGAGGTCCATCGTAAAAGCCTTAGTTTTCCCCATGTCTATCGCATCATAGGAAGGGTGGGAAATACTTGCCGAGGTACCATCAGTATCTCAACCCACAAGCTATCGAGAAGAGTTCGGCAAGAGACAGAGAGGATCAGCTAGCAAAAGAATCTAAAAGAATCTTCTTTTAGATGTGTTTCTACATAAATTTGTTATTCCCTTGCATAAAAAATTTTGGTGGTGTTATTCCCTTACTCCAAGCATGTTCATTGCTGCACGCCATCTCTCTCGTTGTCTACCCTCTTCCTCCCGCAGTGGTGCGCTGGTCATCAAGGCGGCATGTTCTTCTTCGTTATCATCCTTTGTCGGCGTCGCGAACCTCAACTCCAGCGTCCCCATCATCATCGGGCCTAAATCATCTGCTCTCTGTTCGACGTTGCCACGAACGTTCGCCACTTCCTCCTCTTCGTCCCTCAAGGAAAGCTACGATCATATCTTGGTCGAACGCCGTTTCCCTGAAAATAATACTAACGATGATGGAAATGCTGTAGTAGTTGGTGGAGGAGTTGGAATTCTCACCCTCCATCGTCCCAAAGCTCTGAATGCATTGTGTGATGCACTATTTGACGATCTTATCCATGCTGCACGTGCCCTTGATGCCGATGAGGACATTGGATGTATCATAATAACAGGCAGTGGTAAGGCCTTTGCTGCCGGTGCCGATATTGCCGAGATGAGTAAGAGAGAATTTGCGGCTGCGTACAAGACGAACATGTTTGCACAATGGGGGGATATTAACAAGGTTAGTAAACCAATAATTGCCGCAGTTAATGGTTTTGCATTGGGTGGGGGGTGTGAGCTGGCAATGATGTGTGATATTATCCTTGCCGGAACGAAGGCACAGTTTGGTCAACCGGAGATCAATTTAGGTGTCATCCCAGGTGCGGGAGGGACTCAGCGATTGATACGTGCCGTTGGCAAATCAAAGGCAATGGAAATGGTATTGACTGGTGAACGCATCACTGCACAGGAGGCAATGGACGCTGGATTAGTTTCAAAGGTAATCGAATCAGAAATTTTGTTGGACGAGGCCGTGAAGATGGGATTGAGCATTGCAGAGAAGGGTGCGGTGTCCGTACGAATGTGCAAGGAGGCGGTGAATGCAGCTGAGGAGATGACGTTGAGTGAGGGTTTACGATTCGAAAGGAGGATGTTCCATGCATTGTTTGCAACGAAGGATCAGAAGGAAGGGATGTCTGCATTCCTCGAAAAACGCAAGCCTAACTTTACGAATGAATAGTAAATCATCTGATACGTTCTCTCAAAGCCTGGCTCGCCTTCTTCCTCGCACCGTTCCCAATCACCTCGAACCACGATCCATCCGGATGCTTCCTCTCAAGGAAACGACGGTTTTCTGCCTTCATACAATTGACAAACCATTCTGAGACCTCGTACTTTTCCTCCTTGGTGGAACATGCGTCATAGATTGGTCGTAGTTCGAGGGCCTTCATTCGAAAACGAATGTTACCAGGGTTCTTGTTCGTATGACCGCCTCGTCCCTGCAGCAGGCAATACAAAAGAGTATATGTGAGTGCATGATCCCATCAAATCAAACCCATTTAAAACCACTTACAAAAAGGATATCGTTTGGACTGTGCTCAATGGCTCGAGATTCATCAATGATCCGCTTAGGCTTTTTCCTTCGCTTCTTGGTCGATTGTGTACTCGACTCGTACTGTGTAACAATGCTAGTGTCGGTGCTCCCGCCGATGTCATTCTGTGACTCTGGGTAAGTGTCATAATCCTCCATTATGGATCTGGAACTACTGCAACTGAAACTAGCCATTGATGCATTCATAATGCTCATGAATGCGGAGGAATTTCCCGATGACTTGCCAGCAGCGAACCACTCGCGTGGCCAAAATGTCGGAACCTGAAAAGTATTTGTAAGTAGTGGTGCTGCCATCACTTCGTTTGCCGAATTCGTGGAACCGGAAATGCCGAGATTATTGAAACTCGTCGAAATCGTTTCCATTGCCTCCTCAACCTGCTGCATGATAAATCAATAATTGGTTGACATTGGCTTGCCTTAAGACTCGTGTTCAGGTAAAGGAAGACAAATTATGAGGAGAATTTATTTTGGTTTGGGTTGTGCATGCAACTGGTCAACGACTCGTCAGAGAGCAGAAGGGGTGCCTGCTGTGCACAAGAACGAGGCGGGAAGAACGCCAAACACACGATGGCCTTCAATTTCGGAGCACCGGCTGCTACTACCAATCCACCTGCAGGATTCTCTTTCTCGACGTCGTCAAGTGGCAGTGATGCGGCGACTAAGGTGGGGTTCAATTTTGGAGGCGCGGCTCCAGCCTCTGCCAATCCTTCGACGACGACGACGACGACCGCACCCAAGGCCTCCACGGGATTTAGCTTTGGAGGTCCATCGGCACCGGCAGCAGCGACAACACCGCCAGCCCCAGCATTTGGTGGTGGATTATTTAACCTGAGCGGTGGTGGCGGGGAGGACTCGTCGTCCTCTTCGTCATCAACGTCGAATAAGAAAAAGGCCCCCAGTGGGAGCGGGTTTAGCTTTGGTGGATTATCGGCGGCTACTACAACGACCAACGATGGTGGCTCCTCTTCCCAGGCAACTCCCGCTGCCAAGCTAGGAGGAGGAGCTGGATTTGGAGGAGGGTTATTTGGTCTGACGCCAGGTACAACGCCAGCGGCACGTGTTCCCCCTCCCGTCGAAACTCCCAACACCGTTGTTGGTGGTTCATCCGCAGTGTCCTCTGCTACTCCAGGAGTCTCTACACCTGCCACGTCCGCTATCTCTCCTCCTGCTACCGCTGCCGCCCCAGCCTCCCAATCAACGACGACGACGACGACGACGACGACGG
>Ga0247832_1002303_pt1 | contig 29813 bp, 22 predicted proteins | sample LaCruzMarch2015__10_FD_192407 | JGI IMG/M metagenome (GOLD analysis project Ga0247832, IMG submission 192407) | Freshwater microbial communities from meromictic Lake La Cruz, Castile-La Mancha, Spain - LaCruzMarch2015_4m | ecosystem: Environmental > Aquatic > Freshwater > Lake | place: Spain... | reverse complement strand
GGCGATGTCGCCGACATGTCGCCGACATGTCGCCGACATGTGGAGCTAAGTCGCTACACTCCTGTGTAGCGATATTGTAGGCCCCAGACGTAGTCCCTGCCCAGGACACAAACTTCAAAATCTTCAAAATCCCACCCTGTAACATCACCACCATATTGCACCAAAGTGTTGAATGAAGTACAAGCATTAATATGAGTCCTCTCACTATCTGCAATACGACGTTCGGCCTCTGTTACAATGTTTGAACGATTTTGCTGGCAATACATAATTTTTGTCTCAGGAGGAAGTAGGGCAGCAAAGAACTACGGACCAAACAGATTTGACAGACTTGGTTGTCTCCACACTTTTCAGCCCTCCCATCTAATTTTGTTGGAAGGGGTGTTAGGATGCCATTACTTTCTGTCGTGAAGGAAATGTGGTACCCAGCTGCGGCATCAATCTCAATATTAGTAGTGTTCCTCTCATGAAGGATAGATACTTCCTTAATAGCCATTTTCAGAGCTGCTTTAAGTAGAAGGCCACATCAAACAGGGCATCTTCCCAGCAATGAATCATTTCACATTTCATCCCTACTTGTTTACGTACGAGGATCTCATCAGATATAAATTTAGCAATCAACTTAATCTTCCCATACCTCCATTGCTTATATACCTTAGATGGCATTGGATTTGGAAAATTCTTCCATGTACAAAAAGAAGAACCATCTCTATTCTTGTACAGTAAATAAATCGAACATGCCGTCAAAAATTTGCTGCAGAATAAACCTTTGAATGAGAAGTGCTGAGTTTATAATACTCTCGATCACTTTCATTGATGAGTCAGTGGCGCCCTTACCATTACTCAAAGCATACGACACCGTATTCTTTGGTGGGTGATAATTTAACAATAAACAGTTTGACCATTTGCCATATCCCTACAGTACCTTTGGGGTCAATATGCGATGCACAATTTGGGGGCAAATTCAGCGTGACCCCCAGTAGATAAATTCACTAATTTTATGGTTGGAATGAGCCCTTTAGTGATCGAACGACTCATTCCGCACTCGAAATCCGATGCCACATCGTCGCAAGGGGCCTCATTTTTCTCCCCCAAAATTTTGCTCAATTAATATTAGATTCCACTGTCGTTTTGCGTCACGCTCGCAATCTTAGTTGTTTTTTACCGGGTAATTACCGGTAATTACCGGAATTTTACCAGGTACCTGATCTGGGCAGAGTTAGGGTAAAGTGCACTAAAGGGGTAAAATTACCCTTACCGTGTTTTTTGAGCTCAAACACAAAAAATGTATGGTAGCTATGGTACTCGTACGTTTGGGCTGACTTGAACTTGACTTTACCCCAACCTTACCCTCAACTTTACCATGTAATTACCGGGTAATTACCCGGTAAGGGTTACCCTTTACCCATACCCTGGTCCAAAAACGTTAAAGGGTAAAGGGTAAAGGGTAATTCCTATTTAATTTTAATGAAAATCATTGGGCCTTCTTTTATACAGTATTTTTAACAGTCAATATCTCTGCCAATATTCGACTTGCAAGAAAATGCCAGCATACAAAACTCATTTTCTCGATCCCGTCTATCATGTTTGTTAAGTAGTCGAAGCGAAATTCCCGAGTTTTATAAACCGATCTACATCTTGACCCCAAACGTACTGTAAGCTGATGGTAAATTATTGGGGAGACAACACATATTACTTGTCTCATATTTCTTGTTCGGAGTATGCATGTGTGGTATGCTGGCTGATCTTTGAAAAGAGACTTATGTCATGCTCATATAAACTTAATGCCGGAATAAAGTGAGCCTAAAAACAAATATTAGTGTCTTATTTGGTAATCTTTATTTAATTTTGCTGTATTCTGCGTTTCTATGAGTAAATGGTTTTTCATCATCCGTCAAATATCTACGATGAGATTAGAATCAAATGAGAATATTGTCATCACACTCCCTAGCACAAAACGACAATATCATATATTAGTGCGGATGTTCATTCAAATTCCCCAGTACAGACACAGCGAGTAGCATGTAGAGGAAGATACTATTAGGGTTCCTCCATGGTATTAAGAATGATAAGAGAATTGTTGACCAGGGCATTTGCGTCGGAGAGGATGCATCAACTTGCTTCACATTATTTTTTGTACCAACTTTCCCAGAATTCTTATTAATGACATTCACCGTATTTGATTTGATGATGCTTTTTTATTAGTGGGGGAGCTAGCAGCCATGGTCGGTAGAGCCTTCTTCTTCGAAATGTTTATCACGCCATTCTTCGTCGACGCTGGCACCGAGGAGGAGATCGATACAGACTTCTTCGTTTTGGAGAATAGATCAAATCCACCTATTCCGTTCGCATAACGACGAGTATTATTATTGTCTCCCGCAGATAGTGGTTGAGAGGGCCCCGCGATTATGGCAAGGTCATCAACCTTGTTGCTCCAGCATCGATGGATAATGAAGACGGAGCGAATGCCGATGCCGATGCCATCTTGTGCCTAAGATAGACGGATGCGACACCCAACAGCTTCAACTTGATCGAGAGCATGTTGTTGAGATATGGCAGACTCCTATCAAATAAAGTTTGGGGGGAGATAAGTACAGCGTGGCGCTGACGTCTGTGTAGAATTAAGACCCAACCCGGGATAGGTACATACTTTATCCTCTCCTAAATATGTGTGTGTGTAACAGTTATGAATGAGAAGTCACTACTATTTACAATATCTACAATGATGTGCCTTTGTTTGTCATTTTGTTTTGTTGCATTCATTATCTATTGCACATTCATATACTATCCTAAAGATACAAGATGTAACCTACAAAAGGAATTAAAGAAGAATCTGGATAACTTCTTCATCCTGCATCTGATCACTTTCCTCTTCCTCCACCAACTCATCCTCCAGCTGTATGGGGACGAAGGCGTACTCCTCCTGACATCTCTGCGACAGTCTTGGTGACAGCGAAATTGATAATCTAGATCTTGGCGCGATTGCAGCCCTTTGCGGTGGCCTCTCTTGCTCTACTTGCTCAAGATGCACAGGACAAGGTCCAGTCCTAATCGGTAGATTGATTGGACTTGGAAATGACGGCATGTCAATGTCAACTTCATCATCAATGCCACCAGGTGACAAGAAGGACTTTGGAAAGCGTGGATAGGATGTCAAGCTAGACACATCGATGTTAAGGTTTGTAGTATCATCGTCTGCTTCAGCATGTTGTGCATCAGGGACGAATTCCTGTAACTTTCGCTTCAAGGAATTGGATACGTCCATATCCGCGCCATTAAGAATAGAACGACCTGTGTTTATCTCACACAAAACAGAAGCTACATCCAGCTCGTATGCCTTCACATTCTTGTCACAGTACTGCGGTGGTGGAGGCGGCGATAGAGGGGATTTACTACATGCTTTTTCCTCAGCCGGAGGCGAAGAATAACGACGTCGCTTCATTGGTGCAGGGTCGCATGAATCTCCGTGCTCGACGGCGACACAACATGTGTCGACTGGTTCCACGAAAGGAGAAGCTTCGGACATCCTCTTGCTACTTGATAGACGACGAAGATGCGGCTTTGATGCCTCGACGTGCAGCAAATAAGTTCGAGGATGGCAATCTTGGCGTTGCGATATGTTTGGCAGAATGATGATTCATCATACTAACTCGCCCATGTCGGAGAGAAGTTGCCTTGTTACAGCGATTCGAATAATTCGAATCTGTCTCTGAGAACATGAATTTTACTAAAAGGAATCAATTGAATCATTTTGAATCTGCTTCTGCGTTGGGGGAGAAGAGGAAAGAAACCACCAAGTGAAGAATCAAAAGAATCAGTTGAATCTGCTGGGGGAGAAACTTTCACTATCAATCGCAAAGGAATCATCTATGTAATTAGTTAAAATGTGAGGAGATTAGATGCGAAAACGAATCTTTGTTTGTGTCACTCCTACTTTCTATTTCCAGAAAGAGTTGGGAAATAATTATCTGGACAAAAAAACCAGATTCATGCTCTACAGAGCTAGAGCTGCGCGGTCGGATGACGAGCTCTCCGGTTGGAACAGTTGAAGTATGTAGTAGTGAATATATAAAAATTTCGTGGTTCTGCTGCGGTTGATGAATCTCTTGAGTGATGTATTTTTGTTTTTTTAGGGGAATTGAAACGTGAAGGAGTGTAGTTGAAGTAGGTAATTTTATAAGGATCATTAGGAGTTAACATCATTATATCGATCCTATTGTTCATTACTCCTTCATCGATCATCATCCTACCAATAGTCACCTGAGCTCAGCCTATGCTGGCAAGCTGGGATTTCTTTGCAACCGATGGTGTTTTTGTACAGGTTCAGGTTTAAAGATTCTCAATTATTCGTCAACCCAGCAGCATGATTATTTTGTCAAGCCAGCGGCCACACTAACTGGAGAAAGGGTATCGTCGTCAGATAGGGGCACGTCCGATAGTTCATACTCGAATATCTTGGCCTCGGCAGGGATTGTTAGGGGGGAGGTAGCATCGGTTGATGGAGTGTCATCAACAAACTCCTCTGAGAGAATAATAGTCTTGGAGCAAAGTTTCTTCAATGTCGATCGTACATTCACTAGTTCATCGTCTCCGATGTCAAGATGATCGAATCCGCCTCCCACACCCCTCAAATGGTAGATGAATGAGCGACGAATGAGGGCAGACACCATAGTACGCTTGGTCTTCACGATCTTCGAATCCATAGCGTTCAGTATCGCGGCAAATGCAAGCGTCGAGGGTGGGATCTTCTGGCACAGGCCATGGTCATAAACGGCCAATTCCAGTTGATACCTTGCCACCTCTAAGACGGACCATCCCTTACTCTTATTATCCATATCATCCCCACTGACTTGACCGTGGTGTTGGTCATCATGTGAAAGCAGAGGAGAAAGGATTTTGATGTACCTGATTAGAAAGTCAGTGGGGGTGGGAGGGTGTAATTTCCACTGTAACTGGGTTAGAAGCATCATCTCCATTTTCTCAAGCATCTCGAGCATATTAGGACAGCTCGAGCCAGACATCTTGCAGAAGTCAGCAAGAAGTATCTTCCTTGGTGGTCGTCCCGCCGTACCGGCCCCGGATGGAGAGAGCTCCGACGACGACTGGGATAATTTGGGATCTGTTCCCGCACCATGTATCTTGGAGGCAACACACAAACTCGCGAGGGCTAGCAAGTGGTGCAACGTGGTAGATTGCTGTTCATCGGGGTCGACCGATACGTTGACCGGTTGTTTGGCCATGAATCGGTCGAAGAAATTCAAACTCACATACACAACCTCTCGATCAAAGAGAAAGTAGTCCACACATTCATAGTTCCATTGGCAAACGTCACGACGCACGGTGATATCGCTGCAATTACCACCGCTGACGCATCCATGATTATGGGATTTGTACTGAATCTCCTTCTTCAATAGAGTCAGTAGTTCATCCTTGAGATTGGCCACTGGTATGTTCTCAGTATTATGTTCCCCACCCATGATGATGATAAAGACTGAGTTGTAAGCGGCGAAGTTGGTAGATGTGGTGGCGAGCGTATTAATGGAAGCTCGTGGAAGGATGTTTAACGTTGGAGAGGTGGATGGGAGTGGTTGTCATCACCTTTCTCCACCACCGGCACAGTAACGGAGAGGCGCCGCGAGGAGAGTGTGTGGTGAGGAGTCGTTGAAGAGAGGCTCTCGGATCTTCTCGGATGTGCACGGTTGTACCTAGATATTTTTTGTCTCCAAAACGTAATACTATTTAGGCGGACCAGCTACAGTACGTTTGGGGTCAAGATGTAGATCGGTTTATAAAACTCAGGAATTTCGCTTCGACTACTTAACAAACATGAAGACAGGATCGAGAAAATGAGTTTTGTATGCTGGCATTTTCTTGCAAGTCGAATATTGGCAGAGATATCGAATGTTAAAATACAGTATAAGCCCAATGATTTTCATTAAAATTAAATAGGAATTACTTATTGCGCGCGTGACGCAAAACGACAGTGGAATCTAATAGTAATTGAGCAAAATTTTGGGGAAATGAGGCCCCTTGCGACGATGCGGCATCGGATTTCGAGTGCGGAAGGACTCGTTCGATCACTAGAGGGTTCCTTCCAACCATAAAATTAGTGAATTTATCGACTAGGGGTCGCGCTGAATTTGCCCTCAAATTGCGCATCGCAATTGACCCCAAACGTACTGTAGCCCACAAGAATTCCTCCGCCTAGAGATCTTCCCGCCGCATTCCCGCGCCCTTCCTCTGTCATGGTACTAACTAAGCTGGACCGTCTAGCAACCCCCACGCAACCCCCACACAACCGCCACTTTTTGGCAACTTTTTTCCAGTACCAAGCCTACGTAAGAACTAAGAACTAGTGGCCCATTCAAGAATCTTAAATAGCATTGATATCGAGAATAGATAAATGTCACAAAAAACGGCTGTCATATATTAAACTATTAATATCTATGGATAAACGACTATCAGAGCTACCTAATCGCATTTCTACCCAGGACCTAACTCATCGTAGTAGCGGCAATATTCATGGTCATAGTCTACCGGCCCAAAATTTAGCGGGAAATTCAGCTAAATTGTCTAGTAAAGTACGTCTGGTCAACAAAGTGTTAACTGTAACTGTATTACCATCGTGCATATGAGTAATAGCATTATTTCTTGTATCTCATCGCCCTAACAATAATGTACTTCCAGTTTTTTTTGTTCAATATTTTTGACTCAAGTTACAATACACATAGAGAACCGGAGAGCCCAGGCGAGCCCAGGAAATTTAATGAAATACTTGGGATCAAGTCAAATCTATCTAATTTATTCTATGCAAGCTAATTATTCTACTTGAGGTCCAGTACATATAAGGTAACATCATGCTCTCTCTCTCCCTTGATTGACATCCTTCCTCCCTCAGAAATAAGCTAGCGCAGGAACTCAACCAGTAGCAGTAGGAGAAAAATGTTCAACTGTCTTGTTGAACAGAATCTTTACCGCCACTCCCCAATCCCAATCCAAAGAATTGCTCCCATATGAAATCGCGGAAATGTTACTAAAATAACACGGATGGTGTCGGAGTACTCACCTCAACGTGGGAATCCGATGAAGGGGTTCGCACCAAAAGGTATTTGTACTCATTTTTATGGTACTTTGTACTCACCCACAGAAACAACTCCTGCACCAAACCTTCTTCTAAATCAACGCAGGATTCAGTACAAAGTAACATTTTTTTGGCATTTACTTCCACAACGAATGAAAGGTAATCGTTTATATCGTCCGAAGATCATAACTATACATCATGACAAATAGGGTTGCCACACTCTCACAAGACATGTGAGAGAGGTTGCGAGGTGCAAGTTTGGTGGTTTTTGCCTCGATACAGCTGTTATTATCATGGTTTGGTATGCTATCCACAAGAGGCAAAAAAACAGTGTGCTCACTGATGATACATAGAAGTGTCGGTTAAACTAAATTTTATTCTTAACCACTCTACATTAATAATGGTTAGTATCTCTATTAGCGATCTGCGTTGTTAAATTGCCGGCGTAGCCTTTGATTTGGCCGTATCTCATTGTCTCAGCTTGATAGTCAAAATGCAGTCAAAATGGCGTATGCGTGTGGTTCTATCCGGTGCGTTGTAGGTAATACACCATTTCAATCCATTCCAGCACCCAAATCCATCGTCCATACTATATAAAATGCCGCTATGTGCTCGTTTCTGCCAAGAGTGGTCAAAACCATCATCACCCACGGAACATCAACGGCAGCACGCTTAATAAACGTGCACACGACGATGGAAGATAGCGTATAATACGCCCGTCTGTCGGATTAGAACAAAACCAAGTGTGTGGTACATCATCAAGTACCCACCGACGAGGTCTGCATGGTCGGCGGGCGGAAATAAGCGCATGGGTTGTTTACTAACGACGCGGGGCATGTAGAGGAGGATGCTCTCTCAGTCTCTTTTGCTCTCTCTGTCTTCTACGTAGAATTATGTACTACTTTGTAGTATCATTAGTGTTTAGACGGTCTCCGTACTACAGTCAGGTGTAGGTTGATATGGTGTACCTCCTCGTTGCCTCATCATGACTGGCTCTATTATTCCTCAATGCGATATCATCGACGACAACTTCTGGGACGGCGATGGTGGTGGTGACGATGCCCATGCAGTCGCGGCCTCAGTGGCGGCAACGGGAGGCAATGGTGCATGCGAGGAAGAAATTGTTGGCACCGTCGGAGATCCTGACGACAACAACAACAATTACAACAATAACTACAACAATAGCAACAACGATGATGATGGAGGAGGCAAAAGGAAATCATCCGCCGTAACCTTTGACTCTTCCACCCATTTCGCATCCTCCAACAATCAACAACATCAGCCACAACATCAATTCCGATGTCCAAATTGCAATTCCACAAACATTGAATCCCTCGGCCCATCTGGCTCATCCGTCTGTACTGACTGTGGGATCATCGTCGAAGAAAATACCATCGTCTCCAGTGTGGAATTCGTCGAGGGTGCTGGGGGGAGCAGCAGTATGGTCGGTCAATTCGTCGGTGCGAACTCGACACGTGGGACATTCGGCACCGGTGGAGCCAATGCACGTGGTGGGGGACAGTATGGTTTTAGTCGTCAATCACGTGAGAATACATTAGCCAGTGGTAAACGTCGGATACAGGAGGTAGCGGCATTGATGCGACTTGGACCACATTATGTTGATTCGGCCCATAGGTTATTTACTGTGGCAGTGGAACGTAACTTCGTACAAGGTCGACGTCGATCACATGTCATTGCGGCATGTTTGTACGTAGCATGCCGGCAAGAGAAGAGTCAACATATGCTGATTGACTTCTCGGATGCATTACAGGTGAATGTATATACCTTGGGGACAACATTCCTAAAATTCCGTCGATTGTTGGGATTAAAGCTTGAAATTATTGATCCGGCATTATTCATCTACCGTTTCGCGGCACATTTGAATTTAGACGAGAAGGCCAATCAGGTTGCCATGACAGCATTACGGCTAGTATCCCGGATGAAACGTGATTGGATTGTGGCAGGTCGTCGTCCAGCTGGGATCTGTGCGGCGGCACTACTAATTGCCTCACGTGCGCATGGCTTCGAACGTCAGCATCATGATGTAACGAAGGTCCTTAAGGTATGTGGACTAACGGTCATGACACGTGTGCGTGAATTTGAGGCCACTCCATCGTCCAATATGACACTTGATGAATTCCATCATCCTGGTAAAGATATTGCTGAGGAGTTGGATCCACCAGTATTTACGACAAATCGGTTACGTGAGGCTCGTGCCAAGGCAGTGTTGGATGGGGATTTGAATTTACTAACAAGTGGGGCATTGGACCATCCAAACCTCAAGGGAAAGTGGGCATCAAAGTGGCGTAATGTCAAGTCGAATACTAATCGAGATAAAGAGTATGCAGAAATGTACACTGAGCTTGAGGTCGAGATGACTGAGAATGCATTAGAGTCTGATATTACCGCCGGGACAGGTGTAAAACATAGTGACTCTGATGCCGGAGAGGCAATGAAAGGTTCCGTATCATTCACACGTGCGGAACAGAATGTTGAACATCGTCGTCCTATGGGCATCTCGACATTGCACGCCGAGATTAAGTACCCACTGGGGACGAATCACCGTCCGGTAGTATTAGCCAATCAGGCCACCGCTGAGGAGTTAATGGCCTCGACACAAAAGACAGAAGACGTATTAAACTTTGGTGATTGGAAGGTACAGATCCCAACGGATGCAGCCGATGAGGTTGACTTTCTCTTCCGTACTGATGATGAGGTACGTGAACGTGAGGCCGTGTTTAATGCACAAAATAAGGATTACCTCGAGTCACAGCAACAGAAGGAGAATGATCTACTGCTTGCTGAGGCATCGGCACGTGCCAATCAAGAGGATGAGCTGGCACAGGAGGAGGGTCGGCGTCGGTATTTAAAGACTAGTCGGAGTCGTAAACGTAAGGATGGGTGGGATCCAAATGAGTTAACAACAGAAGAGGCATTGATGGAGGTTGTACGGACCAGGAAGATATCACGTAAGATCAATTATGATGCTCTTAGTGCTCTCTTTGATGACAGTGGGGACTTATCGACAGTTGGTGCAGAAGATCGTGAGAGGAAGAAAGAAGAGGTTGATATTGGGGAGGCGTAAACGTAGTTGTTCTCAACAGGCATCACAAGACTGCTGAAGATAACTTTGTCATTCATACGTATACTTTTGCATTGTTATGGTAATGTTTATTAAAACTAAGTCGCGTCAGCATACGTCTTAACCACACTGGCAGTAGATGCACCAGCATAAGCAAACATGCCGTTGTCTGAAAGAGAGACCGAAACACCAAAATTCTCGCCATTTTGGCCAAAGATATCTCCAGCGTATTGAATACTATCCTCATGAACGTCGAACACCCGAGCCAGTCCAACACGTACATTATTCAGCTTCTTATTGGGAGCTCCCACTACCATACGAGTTGCATCTGGCGTCATGTACACAGATTCACCAAAGTTTGAATTGTCACGTTCCCCAATCAAGTCGTTACCAAAACGCTGCCAGCCGTTGCTTACATTTTCATATACTACAACTATTCCATTTCCTTCTTCAAACATGGGAGCTCCAATAACAATGCGTTCTTGGGTGTAGTCTCCTGCAAGAGAAACTGATGTGCCAAATTGGTCCCCTGGATATCCTATACTCATAGATTCTCCATATAGTTGCCAAGCAATACCGTCGAACGAGAATACCTTCACGTAGCCGCTTTCCAACGAACCTTTAAGTCTTGGTGCACCAACTGCTACCAATAGGGCGCGGGTGCTGGGCAAAAAGGAAACCGACCAGCCAAATACATCATTTGTGGATGCACCAATAAGTGGCAAACCCACTTGCGTCCACTCTGAATCTCGACCCTCTCTGTATACATAAACTCGACCGCTCTTCGTCATGTCCACACCATCGCTATGGTAAGGTGCCCCAATTGCAATGAGCTCTCCATCGTGTGAGAGAGAAATAGATGTCCCATATAGGGCGGTTTCTTGATCACCCAACATTTCATGAATCAAGGTCCATGATTTTGTTACTTCATCTTCATCGTAGATTCGAACTTGACCTGCATTATTTCCGTTCTTGTCGCTTCCTATTGACCCAACAGCTATTCTTTTACCATTCCGTGACATTGACACAGCGAACCCGCATTGATCTCCGGCTGCTTCTCCATATATATCCCAAGTGGGAACATACTTGCTTGTTGTTACATCTATTTCAAAGATTCGTGCTGCACCACGATTCTTCATGTCATCTTTTCGATTCCTCCTCCCTCCCATTATAACTCTGGTACTATCTTCAGACACTGAAACAGAATATCCAGCCTCGTCTGTAAGTGACTCGCCTAATAGATCACCAACTAGGACCCAGTTTGGAGGTTGTGGGGCAGGCAGAAGAGTGGGAGGTGCAGTCTGCAGTTCAGCAAGCGGATTTGATTCCTTTCTTGATCGAGCTACCGCAATGCCAATACCTATCGCCACAGATAAAACAATCAAGAATACGACGATCCCAACAAGCTTCGGATTCGGACGGTCTCGTCCTTGATAAGGAGAATTCTTTTTTGAAGTGCTAATATCATCTTCGCCATCTTCATCGTCATCCCAGATGTCCTCAACAATATCGGAAAACATAGTACCACTCCTCCTGTATTCCGCATCGACTTTCGGCAATGGTGAATTGTTCGACGATGAGTCGCTAATCGTGTCTATTTGATTTCTATAAAATTCCGGATCTCCGGGCATAAAAGAATCACGTTTCTTGAATGCTTTTAACATTGCATTTATATCTTGCTCACTTCCCACTGACTCTTTATCAACACTGTTCTTCAATTGCAACGTTGTATTTATAACATGCTCACTCTCCTCTGACTCTTCGTCGTCGCCGACAGGAACGTGTATTTCTGATGATTCATCGGCACATTCTCCTCGTTCAGAATAGACTGACGACTCAGATTCAGATGCGCCCCTCTGGGAACTGAGCTGGGAGTTTGATTTAGATTCTTCGAAACACCCTGCTTGAAATTGCTTATTCTTCATGCTTTGGCGAAGTAGTGCTGTCATTTCTTTAGCAGCAGCTGCGAAAGACTTCATGGATGACCTTAATTCATTGTCAGAACTATTTTCTCGCTCATTATTCATGTCTGCCTCTGAACAGTGTTCCGATGTCTTAACAAGTTCTGGTTGAATATCGTCCGTCAGCGCCCTCATGTATGATAGCTGGTCAGATCCATCACTGCGACCTTCTTTGTCGCTGCGGCTCCCCACCGATCGGCGTTGAGATCCAACGTCATTCTCAGATTCAAGCATGTGAACACTCTCACGACTTCCACAACTCGATAGTTCATCCAGTACAGTCGTTCTCGGTACAGTCATCCAGGGTTTCTTCGAATCGGCTTCCATGTCTACTGAGGGCAGCCTGAGTGTACTGCTCGGTTGACGAATCGAGGGAAAATCTTCCAAGACTTCTTCATCGCCGGTTTTCAGCAAAAGTCGTGATTGTCTCCCCCCACTTGAAATTGCACTCCTGTTTTCACCACCGCTTCCTCGTCTTGGATTCGATAGCGAATCATTAGCTCTTGACACAACAGAAGACATGGATGATAAAGATAAATCGTCTTCCTTGTTAGGGCTTATCTTTTCCATTGCCGACTCGCCACTACCTTGCTGCTTGCGCTGCTGACCACTCACATCATCAGGCACTTCGTCTAGCTGTCGAGTCACTCTTGATAAGATTGCTGCCTCTTCACGAATGCCGTATAATTTCTCAACAGTATTACTTCCGGCATCCTGTCCACGACTGCCTTTTGCATAACCCTGCTGTTGACGCTGACCTGATAACGTTGATGCGGAAATTGATTCAGCACTAGCATTCGATGATTTGACACTAGCATTCGATGATTTCAAAGATATTGCCCTTGCAATGATTTCACTGTAGTAACTGCCACTACCAAGATTGGTATTACTCGTCTTCTTTTCTTTCGACATAATGCTACTCCTAGAACTTTGCGACTTCGAACTCCGTCTCGCCTTTCGTTCGTCTTTTGATGACTTACGTTTAGTCAAATCCTGAGCGTCAGCAGAAGGCCGAGCGGATAAAGTCGAAGAAACATATTTGTAGGGCGACTCTTCTATGTTTGATGTAGGAGATACAGTTGAAGAATGTTCACGATTAGTGCCTCCAGAAAGAGACTTTTGAACAACTGTGTTGGGATCAAGTACAGAGGATACATCATCAAGAAATGATGCGTTCGAAACTTCGTCGAAACTCTTTCCAGACTCAGTCAAATGCTGTGGAACAAATGAAAATGGTTTGACTTCATCTATTGACGAGACGTCATCGAGGAACGATGCATTAGATTCTGACAATTCTTCAAGTTTTTCCAGCAGCATTGGATCCCTGCTGAGTGATCTAGCCCGACTTAGCGATCTAGATCTAGCTAGTCCCTTTTGCTCATGAGGCATCAGTCTTGACTGATAATTGTCACCGAATCGGAGCTCGTTGGAATTGCCAGTAGAAGTTTTTTTATTCGGATCCTCTGGCGACGACTCAGTAGAGGTCAAAGGTGATGACGAGTACACTTCAGCAACGACTCGATCGTTATTTGGGGGTGAAGAAATTTGAGCATGTCCACCAATCAGGGCACTAGCACCACCAAAACTTAGTTCACTAACCAAATCGCTATCTTTTTCTGGTGGGATATGCAGTCCATGGGCAAGAGCGGAACTTTCTTCGTCACTTGACGAGATTTCTTCATCAGAAGATTCACTACTGGAGCTTCCACTGCTAGAACTTCCAGTTTCATAGCTGCTGCTATCGCCACTGCCTCCCGACGATGAAAAGCCACTACTATCACTGCTGCTAACACTACTGTCCTCATTATTGGGAATAAGCTTTGTTCTATCTCCAAAACCAACAAGTAGTCCACCGCCACCCTCGTCAACTTCATTTGAATGATTTGAGCTATCACTTTCGTTGCTACTTGGAATTTGAATTTCGTCGAGTGGTGATGTCCTCTGTTTTGGAGAAGTATTATGAGCAACCGTTAATTCCTTATCAGGAGTACTGTCATAGGATAGCCATGAATATTTCAATTCATTCTGCGGTGTAAAGTTTAGAGCATTTGGTGTTACTGTCTCAGACGGTTGTTGTTGCTGCTGCTGCTTTTTATCTACGACATCAGAGGTTTCGATTGGATGATCTGATGTACTCATGTCAGAAAACCACGCCGAGTGTGACGATGACTTGTCCAATGGTGTCGCTCCTCCTATTTCATCCAACATTACATCCCCATACATCAAGTAGTCAACACCAGCTGATAGATCTGACATGTAACTTTTCCTAAACCCTTGTCCTTGTTGGAGAGCGTCAGCTTCTGTTTTGTATCCAAGTAAAGGATTACTGGTTAGAACTTTCGTGGTATACGCGCCAACTCCGCGTTGCAATGCCACCGACGAATTGACACCAGTTGTCTGAGAAGACAATGATGATGATTTCTCTTTGCTTTCTGATGATGAATTCCTACTTTCACTAACACCTGCCGAGGTACTGTCTTCGCAAGTTTCAGTTAATTCTCGACATTCTTGGAGCAGCCGACCAAACCTTGCAGTGGCTGTATCATTTGCCGTAGTAGAGGCGATGGCTTCATGTGGTGAAATAGTTGACATGGACATGGGAGACTTTAGTGTGATTTCTTTTCGTGATGGCGAGATGTAATAATCGTCTTCTTCACCATCATTTTCAATAATTGCAGTGCTTATTTCCACAGGTCGTTTCTGGGGTAGTAAGTAAGATGACGAGGAGGATGAGAGTTCCTGTGCCGATTCATGCTGGTGGGCCTTCTCCCGACTATGCACTATCCTGATTCCCAGTTTTGCATTTTCGACAACCTCCTCCTTTGCATCCTCATCTTCATACACCATTAAACTCATAGATGACTTCGCCGCATCGGCAACAATTTTGTCAGGAGATGATATTGGAGATTTATCACCACCAGACAACGATGAATGTTGTAAAAAATGGAGGCTACTGCCTGCCGATTCTCGTGATTCAGAATGAATTGATTCCTGCTGCATAGTTTGAAATTGTTGCTGCTGCTGATATTGTCCAATTTTTTCATACGATGACATCAACTTCTCGTCATCCTCCTTGAACGATTCGCTATCATCATCATCTTCGTTATGTTCTCTTTCACGAAGTAGCGCCGATGATAGTGAGGAATTGTCTCTTACAACCTCTTCCTCGACGATAGAGTGCATGCTATTTACACTATCGCTGCTGCTCCTCCGATTCCGTCTCCATTCATTCTTCACATCCATGCCGGAGATCATTATTGTTTGAACGGATGACTTCATCTATCTACCTATGTACATATTCTAGTTACGACCGCAAAGAAGATGGGGACGGGAGTCCTTATCTACTGCAACTCCACGGACTCTACTTCCCCAGGAACCGCTTAAACTGTCATAAACAGTGATAGTGCTGCTCGGGCAGCAGGTGTTGACCCTCCCAAGGAGGTTGCTGAAGTGCCACAGGCCAATGATGAATTAAATCCACCAGGTTTCATGCGACTATCTAGCACTGCCACCTCTACCTATCGATTTGACAAGCATTAGTAGTGGCTTTAGTGAACGCGGTGAAGACTACTCCATCATGGAAGATTTAGATTGTCTTGCTGTTGGAGACATTGGGTCTACAACTGAAACTAAGCCTTGCGACGATATTTACCATGAAGATCTCTCGAAGAAGGAGGAGGAGACTCACTACGCAAGTGATAGCGGGCAACAAGCATTAATTAGACAGTGATATTAGTAGTGGCTTTAGTGACCGTGCTGACAAACTCTCCACCACGGGAGATTCAGATCGTCTTGTTTTTGGAGAAAATGTGCATACAACTAACCTTGACATCTCTCAAAGAAGGAGGAGGAGACTCACAACATGAGGTGACAGGTTTGAAATTAACAAGGGTGACGGTGGATTACTTGTTGGGTTTGGAGATGGAACAAAGCATACTACTACCTCACGTGAAACATTCAAATTTTGACTAGTTCTCCAAAGTCCAAAGCTTCTAGAAGTTACAGGAGAAGATTTTCCACCAGAAGTACAATCGTCGGAAATATTAATGTCCACCTTACTTTCGAATAATGGAAGGAAGAGTTTCGAAAGGAAGAGTGATGACAAATCCATCACTAATTCTGACAAATCCATTGCTAATTTGGACAAACCCATTACTTCATCAATTCCTACTAGCAACCGTGTATCATGTATATCATACATTTCTGGAATAACCAATCTGACATACTTGGATTCGTCGAGTGACGACAAACAATCGACTGCAGTGAAAGCGGCTCACGGAGAAGTTCTGACTACAAAAAGCAGCAACTACTAGAGCAACAGATGCAACACAATCCACGCAAGTCTATCTTGAGAAAAAAAATCAAATGAAAGTCACCACAAGGAAGTTTAACCCTTTGTCTACCGTGGCACCTTTTTGGCACCTTTTTTTCAGTACCGGGCCAACGTAGGAACTAGTGGCCCATTAAGAATCTTAAATAGGGTCGATATCGAGAATAGATAAATGTCATAAAAAACGGCCGTCATATATTAAACTATTAATATCTATGGATAGACGACTATCAGAGCTACCTAATCGCATTTCTACCCAGGACCTAACTCATCGTAGTGGGGGCGATATTCATGGTCAAAGTCCATCGCCCGAAATTTAGCGGGAAAAAACAGCTAAATTGTCTACGTAAAGTACGTCCGGTAGACAAAGGGTTAATTTATCCGTCAGTTTTTCATCACGAACAAACAAATCAGTAGAGTACCCCCACCCTCTTAGAAATATTCCAATGAAGTAATAGCAACAAGTTCCACCCAATTCCGCCGATCATTATATGAACAATGGAAGATGCGTGGGAAATTTGATAGGAATAAAAAATGTTGTTTTGATGAACAGTAGCCCTCTTGCCTCACGATTGGAATATACCCACTGCCCTGTGAACGTACAACATATTCACTGTCGATCATTAACGCCATGTTGAGGCGTGAACAAAGATAATATTACTAATTACTACAGGCACAACTCTGCGTTCATCGTAAGTTAATCATAGGTGCAAATTGTCACATTGTACAGTGACGATGTAATTAGCCAGAGATCAAAATCATGAAAAATACCAAAGATTTAGTGCTGCAGCATTCTTGGTCCTTGGTGATGTTGTGATGATGAGAGAAGAATTATCATACACCGTGTGGAAGAGTTGGTTGCCTCATTATTCTTGATGATGCTGGTTTTAGGGTTATCTCTACTAAAATGAGGTAAAAAAATAGATTTTTTACGTCGGCTTTTATTTATGTCCGTTGCTCAGATTGAACTGATGGAACCTCCTCCATGATGATGAAACCTTATCAACTAGGGCTTGTGGCATACCTCCAACTTTGCTGCATCATCATCGTTTGTACAACTGCTGCCTACGATGAGATTGTCGATGTTGAAGCAGAGCCACATCCGGATCCCAACGATGAAAATTATTCTGGCATGATATACATCGGCCGGATGGATGACGATGGGAAACGCGTCGGTTGGCATACTGATAATGGTAGGATGGAACATCTGTATTACAATTACCTATCTTCCTTGTATTCACAAACATTTTTCTCACTAACACTGCCATCTCAACCCAGGGATCAAATACATCTTTGGCACTGGTTTCGATGAAACACATAAACAAATCGAAGAAGCTGACCTACATCATGCGCACTACGGGCCGGATTCCGGCAATGACGTTGCTGATAGAGCACATGGTAAGACACGAGAGCAGGTGATGCATGAAAAGCGAATAGGACAATTGGATTTGACACAGGGACCGAAACCATTTGGATGGTTCGAGGAACATCCATTAGATGGTGGATGTGTTCCACCGAAGGTTGTTCGTGTGGAACCATTCTTTATTGATGAGGCACCAGTAACAAATAAAGAATATGGAAAGTTTGTTCGAGCTACTTATTATGAGACAGAAGCTGAAAAATTTGGATGGTCATTTGTTCTTAGTTCGTTCTTGCCGAATGTGGATCAACTCGAGACAGCAGAGGTAGACCCAGAGGCGGTAAGTGTACCTCTCTATCTCTTTTGTGATTAATAGGAACAAAATGGTCTCATGTATAGTATCCTCACTGTTTCTGTTATTTTCTCCACTACAGCAAGATTGGGTGGCTGTCGATAATGCATACTGGCGCAGTCCAGAGGGACCTGGAACATCCTACAAGTATCGTGAGAATCATCCCGTCATCCACGTGTCACACAGAGATGCTGCCGAATATTGCAAATGGGTGGGTAAACGTCTACCCGGTGAACGTGAGTGGGAGGCCGCTGCACGTGCTGGTTTCACCGGTCCAATCAATCGTACACTCTTCGTCTGGGGTGATGAGCAAAGCAACGAGATGGCTAAGGAGTATGCCAATCTTTGGGGCAACGGTGACTTCCCCTGGAAGAATGAGGCTGAGGATGGTTGGAGGGGCACAAGTCCAGTGAAGTCATTCAAACCGAATGCCTTCGGCATTTATGATATGACTGGCAATGTTTGGGAGTGGATGCGTGGAGGCAAACACAAAGACAGAATTGTACGAGGAGGAAGCTATGTTGACAGTCTTGATGGAAGTTTTAATCACGCAGCAACATTAGGAGCACGTTCTACCCTCCATGGGACGACCACTACGGGCAATGTTGGATTCCGATGCGTCAAGGACCCCGCTAGAAGAGTTGAGTATCATTATATCTATGAGAACGCAGATAGCAGTCTCAACCTGCTAATTGAAGATGAGAATGGGAAGGTCAATAAATCTAATCAATATGCGAAGCAGAATGGTGGAAGCCGGGTGGACTACTTAGATGATGATGACTTCTATGATGAATTTGACAAGGATGCTCCTATTGAAATTGATCCAACAAAGCCTCGTCATGGCGAGACACGGGGACGAAAGAGAGTCATCAAACCAAGAGTACTGACTTCCGACGAGTTGTAATAAGTTGTGTCTTGTATCATAGGAGTTCCAATGAAATTTGAAATTTCACTGGCAACGAATTGATCCACGGTGGTATGTTTATGTAGATTTAATGTTAAACTAAGAGTGCCACTGTATTTCGGTAGTCACTTATATTTTGCCATCTCGACCCCCGACCCACCGGCAGAAACAACCTCTCCATTAGATTTTGACAATCCGACATGCTGTGTCGCTGTGTCAAAAAATACGTGATTTATCAAGTCATGAGTGGATCTGAGCCAGCAGGTCGGCACCTCCATCGTGCTCCACGACTTTCTAACTCTTCTTCAATCTCCTTATCTAATTCTCCCGTAATTGATATGGCATACACTCCTGGCAAATGCTGATCAATCCGTAGCCACTTGGCCGTCCAGCTCTCCCCCGGGTCCATAACAGCAACCTGACCCTCAAAGAATGCCGTGGTACATTGATTAAGACGTTGAAAGTCCCCCTCCATATTAAGGAATGGGCAGTTGTCACACCCATTTTCCAAGAATTGATTCAACGTTTTAATGATCCCGCATCGCATACAGGCACGCAATCCCTTGAGTGCAGTTGGAACAGATGCTTGCGCTAGCTCCTCAACTTTGGGTGGGAGTGGCTCACCACCATCTCCCCCACCTTCATACTCGCCTTCGTCGTCGTAATCCATAATCATGGACGCCTGGCTTACGGCACAGTCACGGATATTTCCCCTCTCTTCCGGCGCTATTTCCCGCCACATCCAAGAGAGATGAGAGATGAGAGATTAGAATGATTGGTAGCCGCCGGCGTCAAGCGGCGTGCGCGATTCTGCTATCACTCACAGCGTTCGCCACGGTCTCCTCGTTCTCGTCGTCTTCTTCATCGTGCAACCATCGAGTCCGAACGCGTCTCCACGTTGTGCGTCGGCCCATACGCCCGACAAGTACCGAAAAAAAAATTGCCGATCGGAAGGCCTTTATCGTATCTCGCCAAAACGATGCACAACAGGATCCGACATTGTTAACAGACCTATCATTTTCAGAATGCAACAAATTGCATCCCAGCTCCAAACGTGCCTTGGTGGAAGATATGGGCCTACGGACAATGACAGAAGTCCAAGCGAAGACATTTGCAGCAGCGTTGGCTGGGAGGGATATACTCGCCCGTGCGAGGACGGGTACAGGTAAAACGCTTGCCTTCTTGGTACCCGTCGTAGAGCGTATTCTCTCGAATCAAACATATTTGCCAGGCAAAGCAATTGGCTGTTTAGTGATCGCTCCGACGAGAGAATTGGCAATACAGATTGGGCAAGAAGCTGAGAAGGTACTCTTACATCATTCAGATTTGTCCGTGCAGGTGATGTATGGTGGAGTGACGATAGCACGTGACGTTAATGTGTTGAGTAAACGTCTTCCATCCATACTAGTTGCGACACCGGGACGACTGATAGAACACTTGGACCAAACTAGAATACGAGGAAAAAAGTTCAATGATGATATAATTTCGACTACAAACATAGTGGTTCTTGACGAGGTTGACCGTTTATTGGATATGGGGTTTCGAAAAGAAGTTCAGAAAATCCTGTCCTATTTACCACGCAAGGATAAACGCCAAACAATGCTTTTCTCAGCCACTATTCCAACAAGACTAAGAGAAGTCATGCATGAGAGTATGTCTGAAGATTATATTGAGGTTGACTGTGTGCAGAATGGCACACTGGCTACATCTACTAATTTGCGTGTGTCACAATCTCACGTTATCTTGCCAACCATGGATTCGATCCTACCATCAATCTACTCGCTACTGAAACATGCAACTGCGACTAAACCATTCAAGGTGGTTGTATTCTTCCCGACTGCACGTATGGTCAGCTTCTTTGCCAATTTTCTCAATGATGGTTTCCAGTACCCAATAATTGTATTGCATTCCAAAAAGAGTCAATCGTCACGGAGTACGGCAAGTGAAAATTTCAGAAATGCAAATAGTGCCATATTATTCACAAGTGATGTGTCAGCGAGAGGTATTGACTACCCAGACGTCACACATGTGATCCAAATTGGAATTCCAGAATCACGCGATATATTCATTCACCGATTAGGCAGGACTGCTAGGGCTGGCAAGGACGGAACTGGACTACTCGTTCTGTTCCCATTTGAAACAAAGTTCTTGTCCGAATTGAGGGGTCTTGATGTACCTGAAAATCGTGAATTAACAAACATGCTGCAACCAGTACATAATCCAGTGTCACAGTCTTGGATGATTGAGAATTCATTCAGAATACAAAGCGGTGGAAACAAATTGTCGGCCAGTGCCCAACTTGCATACTTGTCCTTCCTCGGATATTACCTTGGACAAGTCAATAGGATTCGCATGAGCAAGACAGATATGGTGAAATTATCCAACGATTTTTCAAAGGCTTTGGGCCTAGCGCATACACCGGTAATATCGCCAAGATTGGTATCGAAAATGGAGTTAACTGGGATTCCTGGCATTGTGATTGATGTCGAAGATGGAAGGGAAAATTATGACTCCATGATGTAATTGTAGATTATATTATTGACGCATCGTTGTTATTATTTGGTGACATCTTAAAGTGTAGGTAAGGTTGGCGCTATGACTGGATCTATCCGATGTAACCTCACACATCCAAGCATCCGTTCGGGCAACTCATCGTCTCTATTTCCCTCAATAACAAAACCCAAATCTACTGTCATACTCGATGTGTATCGTCGAGCCATGTTGCATGCAGTCGTCCCCACCGAATTAGTTGCCGTTACATCCAAATCGACCTCGAAGCAATCTGCATATCCCCGTGATGCATCTGGAGGATAGTACGTATATGTAGTTGGTAATGCCTTCCCGATAATTGCTGGCGTGCCGTTCACCAACTTACGAACAATCATCGATGACCCCTCACGAGCATGTGGGATTAGCTTTAATGATGAATCCCGTTCTTCCTTCGTCCCCATGAAGAATCGCGCCAAAGATCGTTCGTGAGGCTCAAGGACCTCGAGCGCACGTCGAAGGAATGATTGTGTTTCATCGTCTTTCACACGTAGATATTGAAGGAAAAACTCTGGAATTTCGTAATAATTCAATATTAATCCCCATGGACAAATGAAGTTGATAATAAGTGTCGGTGTTTTGCGTAAATGTCCTCCCAGGATCGAATACTTGGATGCTATTTGTGTACATTGGGTTCCTGATTCGAAGAGTAGTACGTCCGCCCCAATCGCTCGTAAGAGATACGGCCCACTAGATACCTTTATTGGAGCGGTAGGTGATGATAATGCCATCCTACTCAAAGAAAAGGAACTCGTCGTCGATGCTGCCGCTGCCGACTGCTCCCTCAAGTAGTTCTCTCCACGGACTTGAAAGGCTGCATATGGAGGCTCCGACCAGCAATTGCAATTCTTCGTCGCGGCAACAGGATACCTCGGCAATGTTGATATTGGCTCATTGAGAGATGTGGGAGAGGCCGCACGTTCGAAGGACGACGAGAACTGCTCCAACACCGCGAGGGATGTAAATCGACGATGAAGAGTATCTGACGCATGGATATCATCATCGTCTTCCTCCGTCAAATGATGTTGCTTCGTATTTTGGTCTGCTGCATTTCCGTCTAGCTCTGGAACATAACGCTCGGCCGAACGTGAACGCGACGAGGTGGAATGGCTTGTGGTTAACGCTTTTAGAGTTGACGGCGACATGTCCATCGTCAATATCGACGTCGGCATCAAATAATTTGAGAGATATTTATGTATTACGTACACCAACTCCATTTCCCACGCTCCACGCATGGATTCGGCTGGTAGGACCAAGCCGCAAGCGTCGCCGCAAGTGACAGGAAGCCCTGGCAAGGTCGTTGAGCAGGTCACTCACGCATCGTCTATCCCCGCGAGAAACGGTGGTGTTTACATTCCTACCGCGATCGAGTCCATGGCGCCTCCGCCCATGCACTCCAGCGGCGATAACAGCATTGAGCCGATTTCTTCTTCATCTTCTACAGGCCCAATGACGACGCATTCGAATTCATCATTCGCTATCTCACCAATGACAACCTCCCGTATTAGTGACAAGGTGTGTACACATGTCGAGAGGAGTCCGATTCGTCATCCTGTTCGTCCACCAATCGATGGTAAAAGTACGAAAGATCAATCTCCACTGGCGACATTGTCAAGAACATCGGTCACCTCCTCTGCCACCGCGGCAGTCGATGCCCTTAGCTCGACCGTTGAAAGCCTAATCGATGCAGCTGAATCACGTGTCTTGGCACGTGAAGCGTCATCCGTTGCACATGGTGATCCCTCGCCGAATGACGGGAACGGGAGGGGACGTGTGTTGTTTGAGACTGCAGCATTGCACGGGGGACCATTCTCGGCATCAGAGCTTGGACGACTATCACTCCACTGTGTTCCCGTCACATTAGCTGACATTGACGGTGGCACATTGCGCATGTCGAAAATGGGTGCATGGTGTGCCATCGACGCAGATGTTTTATCGACATTGACACCCCTGTTGCGATCGCACGTCACGTCGGCATTAGGGGTGGATTTGGTGGGGGAAGGACGGGGTGTCATTACCAGATCGATAGAGACGGATGCCTCCGAGGATACGAATGGTGGTAAACGTGGAAAGAGGCCAGTAATAACGATAAATCAGGTAAGTGTCGAATATATTTGTCGATTATACTGAACTCGTCGTTCCCCAATGACATATTCTCAATCGCGCATAATCTTCCTAAATAATTCCCACCCACTACAGTGGATGATGCAGTCAGCCAAGTATTCTGGACCTGACGCTGCCCCTCTCGGATCTCTTTCACCGAATGGAGTCAACCTAGAACCCGGTGGCGGCTGCCGTCGTCTACAAGTTTTACTCTGCGGTCTAGAGGCCGCCAGCATCCTCCTGGCAATTATGGCATGTCCTGGCATAGATCGACGAGCCGTTGAGGATGATACAATCGACGCATGTGTAAATCTGATCAAAAATCACATCCAGAAGCACGTTGCGCATGCCCTATCAAATACGGGCCATATGGGCATGCTTTCACTTACTGACGATGCTAACGGTGGTGATGATGGTGGTGGCATTGTAGGCGAGGAGGACGTTCCTCCCAAGATCAAGCGAGCCAAGACTGTTGCGCCCAATCGAGGTCACCTTGCTAAAAGTCTCAAGGTAGTCTACACGCCTATTCTTTCAACCATTGGTGTATTCGGTACAATCCTAGAACGGGCAGAGGAGTTCATTAATGTCAATGAGATGGACGATCGACTTTTGTTCACGCTGAGCACTGCAGCACTATTGTCGTTGACTATCGATGCAGCTCCAATAGTACGCGCCGACGTGGCATCGCTAACGAGCATCGTGCAGGAATCTGCCATGGATTTGACTGCCGCAATATTTGGTCGATATCCCCGCCATCGCTCCATCATTATTGAGGACCTGTTTCCGCTAATGCTCAAATTGCCCACATCCAAACGATCGCTTCGTACATTTTTGATCAAGAAGAGACTGGGTGCTGCGAGTACTCCGATGTCTGCTAGTGGCTCCAACGGGGAGAATGACTATATTCAGCCCATCTGTGCCCTTACGCTTCTGCTAATCCAAGCAAGTGTTGTCATGCCGACTCAATCTGGCGAAGAGGTCGTGCAGGAAGGCGATGCGAAGATGAACGACGGAGATGAGAGCGTGGACGACGAAGAAGATAAACCTGCACCGGACACGTCAGGGCTTGATGGGTGTGACGCCGTGTGCAATCAGTTTACGTCACAAATGTTACTAAGGTGCTCTCGCAAAGGGGAGGAGGGTGGAGCCTCCGAATTTCGACCCATATTGTCAAATTTGATTGATGACTTACTTCAAGTGCGGTTCATGATTGAATTCCCCGCGGCAGATATGCTTTTGCTAAATCTTTCACATAGACTAGGGAATGATCTCATGAGAGCAAGCACTGCATCGAAGTCTCATGTGGTCGAAGCTACCTATCTGGCAACGGCTATGGATGCTTTCGGTAAAATCACATCACACGTGGCAGGTAGACTTAGGCAGAATCGAGAAGACCCGCTGAACTTATCAGATAATATGTGTGACGTCGAGCCCAAGGAGGAAGTCAACCGTTGTTTCTGTGGACGTGGAAATCTAGACACCTTTATGGTCGACTGTGATCGGTGCCACTTCTGGTATCACGGAAGTTGCGTTACGATTACAAAAGACAACGTCCCCGATCAATGGTTCTGTGATGATTGTAAGCTGCAAACGGCTATTTTGGATCAGGCCAAGGTCTTTGGTCGTAGCCACGATGGCCCGGAGGCTCTTGCCAGTAAGGATCACAACCATGTCTTTCGACAGGTATTACTTGGCTATCTCTCGAATATCGCACAGTCGTCGTCCTCCATTCCGGCTGAGAAGACTAGACAGTTTTTGATTGCAAGCTGGGTGAGGGACATCTCAAGAATGCAAAATTCCGATGGAAACGGTAGTTTTGATATTGAACTAGTTCGGACTCATGTCATTTCACAGTGGTCATCTCCGAGTCAGCAGCAGCAAAGTTATTCATACATGCACCTCACAGATCATGGACTCTCGAAAGTCATGACAGCTTTGATGGCAAGTTCGCAGCTATCTATCTCGTTTGGACAATTACTTGGTGTCTTATTAAAGCTCATGGGGGATGATATGACAGCGCTTCGTAAGCTATCGCTGAAGGCATTCTTGCAGGTTGCCACTTCCGATCCAGCACTGATGAGTAACCCGTCTGTGAGGAAAGAGGTCTCCCGCTGCTTTCATGATCCTGCCATTTCAGTTCGAGAAGCAGCCATCGGTCTTGTTGGGGACTATGTTCTTCAGTCTCCTCATCTAGCAGTGGCATTTCACTCACCGTTACTCGAACGTTTGGCAGATAAAGGTATTAGTGTCAGGAAGAGAGTCGTTAAGATATTCAGGGACATTCTTCTATCCAATCCATCCTATGGCGGAAGGGCGATGGCGATGCACTTCATGCTTAAGAGAGCAGACGACCGAAAGGAGGACGACGGCGTTCGAGATCTTATCTATGAAACTTTTCACACGCTTTGGTTTAACGGAAAGGCTTTTGAGATGGGCAAGTCCTCTCTACTTCTGTCAAATGACCCTAAGCAGGAGGATTCGAACAAATCGGTCGCAATCATAACTAAAGCACAGCTATACTGTCGTGAGGCCGCGAAGCAAATGGTGGATGTTGTCAAGCTTTCTGGTAATGCGGAATTCCTCACCAGCCTTGTTAATGGTCTTCTGTTCGGTTTCAATGAGGGAGATAAGGACAAGAAGGCAGCCGAGAGGAAACTACGCCAGGAAGATTCAAGGAAACAGTGTAACAACTTAGTCTTAGCGTTGGTGGAACTGCTCCTTACTTTTGAAGAGACGCGCACACACAAGGAAGACGATGGCAAGGAGCTTGTAGCGTTACTTTCGGTGCTTAGCGTATATTCACAAGCATATCCTGAGCTTATTGTCCCTCATATCGATACACTTGTGCCTTACCTGAAGGGCGACAACGGAGTGAAGAAGTTTGAACCATCCATCGTGGGCACCGTCAGTGCCATTGTGAGCCAATCTTCGTCACATTTTAGCTCTGCCGAGCTTTCTCGATTGACAGGTGGTGGACTTCCAGCTGACTTGGTGAACATTGCCTACAAGGTGAGAATTTGTTGCAGCATGTCTTGCATCATAAGCTCGCCCCTGTCATCCTTTTCTAACACTGTCTTTTCTTCTCATTTCATTACATCTCCACAGTTTCCGCCTTCTGCGGTGAGCGCTGCCGTCGAGGCTCTTGCTAAACTTGCTAACCATCCTGACGCAAAAGCAGGAAACACACAGGAAAAGAAGTTGCATGCTATGGCAGTCCAATTTTACAGTTACTTGCTGAAAAATAAAGACGGCTCAGGTAGCGATATGAAGAAGTCCATACACGACAATGTCAGAAGAGCTCTGTCTGCGTTAGGAAGTATTTGCAGGTTCTATGAGTGCCACGATGCTTGTGATAGCCACAACCTCGATCCGAATGGCTTCTGTGTGATCACAGATGTCAAGCAATTACAATTTTCTGGCAACGTACTATCGAGTGCCTGCTTTGCATTATTCCGATTGTACCTCGAGCAAGATGATGAATCAACGAAGTGCCTCGCCCTCCGTGCTATGAACGGTGTTTTCATTTCTCGCCCACGCGTCGTGCTGATAGCCGAGCAATTGGGCATTATTACCTATGCAATATCAGATGCTGCTCCACCAAGTGTGCAGATTGAATCTTTGCGTTGTTGGCGTGACATTCTCCTCGCCGAGGAAAAACGAATTGAAAGCGGAGCAGCGAAGGTAAAACTGGAGGCACAGAAGAATGTCAGCGTCTCAAAACGCATCAGTGGCGATCAGGACGGAGACTCTTGCATCTCTGGCTCTGTGCTGACGAAGCATGCGGATCGTCTGTATGAATTGACGTTGTCCAAGGATGAGAATGTTCGACATATGATAATCGACTTGCTGGGGCACCTCCTCCGCCAAGGTCTGATCAACCCCATGGCGACAGTGCCATACCTTTTGGCTGTACAGGGAGATGTTGAATCTCCCGCAACACGTTTCCTTGCACTGAAATTGTTGATCAATGAGGGAGAGAAGCGACCTGACATGTTGAGACAGAGGGTTTGTGCAGGATTGAAGGCCGCTTTTAGTTTCCAAAAGAATGTTTATCCGCACAATAAGAATGGCGTTCCTCGTGTCACTGCCCTCCTGACGAAAAGTGATGGCCCCACGGTTATAACGGAAACTATTTTTGATGCAATAATCAAAGAGAGTGGCATGCAAAGCAAACGAGCTCCTCGCGAGGGTCTATTGAAGGGAATCATATCTCTCTTTGAGAAAGACCCTGACTCGGAGGACACCAGCATCGACAAATTGCCTCTCCTTGCTTTTGCGTCAGAGATTCTAGCCCATTTGCCGTATACTGCGTTGAATGATCCGTTATTCATCATTTACCATTCGTCCTGCATTACAGCACTTGACGGACAAACTATCATTGCACGCTTTGCAGAGCTATTGGGGGCTGACTTACTTGATCCGAACTCTGGAGAAGACGATCTCGAGCGTGCAGCAAAGAAGGGCAAGGTCAAACCGGACAAATTTGGACTCACGTCGAAGACAAATGCAGACTTGTTCGGTCAACTATGCGTGAACGCTTGTCGCATTTTACCTCTGTTGCAACTCAAAACATTCCTCCGTAAAGCGTACAACATCAGTGAATCTCGGATGACAGAGTATGTCCCCAGCGAGAAGGAACGTATTCACGAAAAGGGCGTGTTGATTAGTGATTCCATCCCTGCATTCTCTTGTGCCTTCGAGCCCATATTTGATACGGAGCAACAAATCAACTGGCTGAATGCTTCAAAGATTTACACCCTGTTCCGTTGTCTGATGCGAGATAGCGATGTTGATGATCTGCACGTTGACGAAGGATCAAAGATATCACCGAAAAGGAATTCTCAGAAGCGTAAACGTGGCGATTCGTCAGGCTCAGGTGGCGATGTACAGGTAGTTGCTTCTCCGAAGATTACACCTGATTAATTTCTCTCTCATCTCCTTTGGAAGGGGAAATCAAGAGACATTTCATTTTTTGGATTTATGCATTATAAGAGATATAAATAGTTACTCATTGCTATTCTTCAACTCATCTGAACTCTTTCTTTGCCTGCGATGAACAACAATCATTTAGATTCACGATTCTTAGTTTTGCGATCTATTTTTTTCGCTTTTCGTTCTAGTCGCCACTCCTCACTGCGATATCTTCTACCGAATTCAAGATTACCCTCACTGTCTATCTTTGGCAATGGTTTAGTTTTCTTTATTTTTGGTTTGAGAATATAGCCTTTTTCATTCACCATGGTCGACACATCCAAATCGATGGAACTCCCGAATGATACCTTATCACCATGGTATAACTTCTTACTCCGGCGTATTTCTATGCTACCATTTAACATGCACTCCGAATTCTGAATGACTGTTTTGGCTTCACCGCCGCTGTCTACGAGATTGCACATTCTAATTCCAAGCGCAAAGAAAAGTATCCATTTTAATCTGATAAGTTGTGACAAAGCATGAATGAGACAAGCATATATGAACTATATGAACTAACCTGAGAAAAGTCTGAAGATCACATAGAGGCGTAATGTTGTTTCGTGATCCTCCGTCATCAAAATTTTCCTCCAGTGCCAATATCGTCGTTCGGCGACAATGTTGCGAACATGAAGATGTCCAGGATGCACTCGATGAGAAGTTCGGCGCATAGTACTTCTTTTGAAATGATGTATTATGATGCGGTCGAGCAGAAAATCCTAGAACAGAGGAATGATGCACATCGATTAACGCAACAAAGGTGGCGAGGGCTATTGATGTCGGCGATGGTCGTTTCGTCATGGTTGGTGAGTTTTTGGCTCGTCCCGCCATGAAACTGATGCTAGTAAAAAATAAAATACGGCAATCGTTGGTCAGACGGATGCTGTATTAGTTCGAACATCAAATGAAAAAAAGTTGAGCCGGTATCCTCATCTACAACAAATCAAAGCATGTCTGTGGATGCAAAGCGTGATTGGTCTGTGAAGAAGACAACGGCCACACCCGAGGAATGCTATTTGGTGGTTCATGAACTTGGCAAGTTGCATCCAGATGTTATTTTAGCCAATAATGAACGTCGTCATACCTTTGCACTCCAAAAACAACAACAGAACCGACTGCTAAAAT
>Ga0247832_1002301_pt1 | contig 29873 bp, 29 predicted proteins | sample LaCruzMarch2015__10_FD_192407 | JGI IMG/M metagenome (GOLD analysis project Ga0247832, IMG submission 192407) | Freshwater microbial communities from meromictic Lake La Cruz, Castile-La Mancha, Spain - LaCruzMarch2015_4m | ecosystem: Environmental > Aquatic > Freshwater > Lake | place: Spain... | reverse complement strand
TTTAGTAACTTCTATTGCTTTTTTACCATCGGGGGCAGAGGCTACCCTATATCCTTCTTTTTCGAGATTATAGACCAATAATTCTACAATATCGGATTCGTCGTCAACTACTAAAACACGGTGAGCAAGACTCATAAGTAGTAATTTTATTTGATGATTTTTTACTTTTGCAAATGTAAGATTAAAAAAACGCTATGAATATTAAGCCAATGTTAAATCTTAATGAAAGGGGAAATATTGTAATGAATCTAAAGACTTATGAGCAATTAAACAAGACTTTCGGTAGAAATAAAATTGAATGTATATCTTTGTAGAGAAGTAAAATGACGATTTATGACCAGTTTTTCTGTTCGATGACGATTTACGAATCAATTTTACATCTATTTGAATTATAATTTAGGAAAAATACCTTAAAAATGGGATTGGAAATTGAGAGAAAGTTTTTGGTAAATCATGCAAAATGGGCTGCTACCAAAAAACCAAAAAGAGAGTTTTATAGGCAAGGTTACATGTTGACTGACCCAAATAAGACTATTAGAATAAGAGCAACTGATACAAAGTGTTTTCTTACAATTAAGGGAAAAACCGAAGGAGCAACTCGTGCCGAATTTGAGTACGAAATACCCAAAGAAGAAGCTATTCAACTGCTAGATATGTTTGCAGTTTCGAATTTGACTAAATATAGATACAAGGTGTTTTTAGCCGAAAAACTTTGGGAAGTTGATGTGTTTTTGGGAGAAAATGAAGGTTTGATTTTAGCTGAAATCGAGCTTTCCAGAGAAGATGAAACCTTTGATTTACCCGATTGGGCGGCCGAAGAAGTAACTGGAGTAAATAAATATTATAATTCTAATTTATCTACTTTCCCGTTTAATCGTTGGTAAAACACTAAATTTCACCAGTTGAAACAAGTTGCTTGAAGAATCAAAGGTTGTTGATTTACTTTCATACGTATTAAGTCGTGTTGATGAAAATTATCTAAACCTTTGATTCTTTTAGAAACCTATTTTAATAGGTTTTTTTAAGATATTATTATTTTTCCACCTTCAAAACCCCAAAAGCTTCAGGTCGGTGAAAACGAGGAACTTCACCGCTCATGGTTGGGCTCCAGCAGAGGTATGCACACGTATCAGGCTTACCAGACCAGTCAGAATTTGTGTGCGATTTTAGTGAGATTATTCTATAAAAATTTATGCGATAAGTATCACTTTTACCGCCCAATAAGGCCCATGGAATTTGCATCTTTCCTGACCAACTATCTGAAGTTTTGTTGGCCGAATGAATAATTTTTGCATCATCATGGCTCACAAAATCCAAACTTTCGGGAGCTTCTTGGCTTGGATTCTCTATCCAACCAGAAAAAAGAGCATTATTTGGGTTAATTTCTAATTCTAAATAACGAGTAGGAATAGCTGATCCTTCGGCAATAAAAAGCTCGAAAACCTCTTGATTATACATTTCACTGTTATGTTTTGTATAGGAATTTTGTGCCACAAAAGGGTTTTGTAAGCAACTAAATTCAATACTCAAATATTGGTCGTCGGCATTTAGTTTTACTTCGGTTGTTTGGCTTGCAGATTTGCCGTCAGTAGCATTTTTGAAATGATTTTCTGGAAGTTTAGTCCACACGTTTTTCTGTAAATTGATTGTTGGGTTTGCACTCATAGCAAATAAAATGATGTATAAAAATTGAAGCATAGAAAAATAGTTTTACCAAACATAAGTAGCCACGGAGCCAGCATCAAGCATGGTAGTTATTTGTTTATTATAATAACGAATATTGAATTCTTGTGTTGTGCTACCATCGTTTTGTACAATCAGAACAGTTTTGCCCGATGGAGTTTTGAAGGCTACATTCGGCAACGACGTTGTAATATTTGAGGCGATTCTGACCGAATTAGGGCGAACAAACTTTGAAGCATGTGCAATTACATAATATGCTGGATTTCGAGTAATGTCTTGCCCAATCGTAATGGCTCCCAAACATTCAGTACAACCTCCATCAGTATGAGGGTTTTGCTGTGGGTCTGATGCCAAATTCCACTCTAAAACTGTTTTACACCAATTGCGAGAAGCACCTATGACTAAGTTTTTGATATGCCACGAAAAATCACCCGCAAAATTGCCAGGAGCACCAATCCATTGCTCGGTAAAATATAGGTTTTTGTCGGGATGGGCTTCGTGAACACTCCTGATATTCTCTACATTTCCACCATATAAGTGAAAAGCCGAGCCATCAATGTATTTTCTAGCTTCTGCATCATTCAAAATACTGATTGGATAATCGGGGCGGTCGGCGTTATGGTCGTAAATGATGATTTTTGTTGAGATTTTTACCAGTTTGAATGCTGGACCTAGATTATTCTTCACAAAAGCGGCTTGTGCATCTTGAAGCATCAGTAAACTTGGATTGTTTCCAGAATGTAGTGGCTCGTTCTGAATCGTAAGGGCATCAATCAAGATACCTTCTTTTTTCATTTCCTGAATATATTTTGCCAAATACTGAGCATAAACGCCATAATATTCTGTTTTTAGGCTTCCTCCTTTAAAATTATTGATGGTTTTCATCCAAGTTGGTGGCGACCATGGCGAACCCAAAATCTTGATTTTTGGATTAATTGCCAGAATCTCTTTTAATACTGGAATCAAATGTTTTTTGTCTTCTGCCAAACTAAATTTACTGAGTTTTTGGTCAGTTTCGCCCGATGGTAAGTCATCATAAGAGAAAACATGGTCGTCAAGGTCAGATGCTCCTAGGCTTATGCGTAAATAACTTACTCCAATATTATTGCCGTCTGTGGCAAACAATTCTTTTAGGATTCTTGCTCTTTCGGCTGCATTCATTTGGCTCAAAAGCTTTGTACTTCCGCCCGTAAGTGTGTAGCCAAAACCATCTATTTGTTGGAATTTTTTTGTATCATCTACATAAATGCTCGGTGAAGTATTGCTGATTTTATCAAAACTAAGGGTATTTGATTGTTTTTGAAATAAAACAGATTTATCGGTTTTGGTGAGCCATGTTTCTACGTTTTGGGCATTCGTCTGCAAAACCCATGTACAAAGCAAAAGAGTGGAAAGTTTTTTCATAATAGTTTTGTTTGAATATATTCGCAATATATAGAAAAAGATTGTTTATTAAAATGCTGAAAAATTAAATTGTCTCTTTACCAAATAACAAAAGAGAGGTACTATTCTTCGGAATAATACCTCTCTTTTTTTTAAAATTTGCAAAACACTATTTTATTGTAGCTACTTCTCTTTTCGGAAGCATTTTCTTGCTGCGAGTTTTAACTATCTTTCTTTGTTGTGGTAATTGTTTTTTCTCAAAATGCTCTGTTTGAACAACTGGCGTTGATGCGGTTGGAGTTATTGGCTTAGCTTCAGCAACTGGTGTTTCAGCAATCGGTGGAACAATCTCAACTTTCGGTGCAACAGCAACTCTTTCACTGATTCCATTGTCTATTTTAGACGCTTCACATTGTTTAATCGCATCATCTATTTCCTTGTGATTCCAACCATCAGTTTTTCCTTGTTCATATAGCGAAATTGCTTTTTCTAGCATTAGGTTTATTTCTTTTGCCGAATTTTGTTTCAATGCTAATTTCTGCCAATTAGTTGCTTCTTCGATTGACAATTGTGGCAAAATCGGAGCGTGAAAATCATCAGGATTTAATTCGAGCAGTTCGCGAAGCTTGGTTTTTGCATCATAATATTGCTTGGAAGCACGTAAATCAAGAAACTGTTTAGTAAGCGAAATAGCAGTATTACATTGTTGGGCAAACTGATTTTCGATTAGATTTGTACCATAAAGGTTACGATAAAGAAAGAAAGCATGAAAATAATCGCCTTTTTTGAAAAGTTCGTCAGCGTAAGCACGGTGGGTTTGAGAGAGGCTTACAAACGGGAAAAATAAACCCATAAGAAGCACACGATTCATGGTTTTAAAGTACTTGTTCATTGTCTTTTGAATTTATTATGGGTAAAGGACAAGTCAAGATACAATCATCGTATATAAAGAAAGTTTTTGTGAGTAATATTTTTTAAAGGTATTTAGCCTAAAACGGCTTAAGGGAAGGTTTTATTGTTTTTTTTCTCAAAAACATTTAATAGAATCGGGTTGGATAGGGTGCTGACCCATCGACCCGATTCTAGTCAGTTATTTTATATTTTGGTCAAGTGCATAAGCGTAGCTAAACCTCTGATTGTTCTGCGAGAAGTGCCTTTAATATAAACCTCGCCTGTGATTTCAGCAACGTGTTTTTCACGGTCAACGATCATAACCGTAAAAATAACCTCGTATTCGGTATCAACAAACATTGGAAACATGTACTCCGTTTCTTGTTTCATATATATCGAACCTTCGCCTGGAAATTCCATTCCCAAGATGCGAGTAAATACGCTACTACTCAAATGCCCATGAATAATCGGACGCTTGAAACGCGTGGTAGCCGCAAATTCAGCATCAAGGTGCAAAGGGTTTTTATCGCCAGTGACTTCGGCAAATTTTATTACATCTTCCTGCGAAAAACTAAAACTTTGGCGGTAAGTATCTCCTATTTCTAAAAGCATATTGAGTTTTGTATTCTTAAATAATTGTCAAAAATAGTAAAAAAAAAGCCATCCCAAAAGGACTGACTGATTTTGTTCTATTGGCCATAAATTAGAAATATGTATATTGAGCAGTCTATCTATTTTTTAAAGCAAAAGTTGTTTTGTTATATTCTTCTTACCGAAGGTCTTTGAGAAGTTTCATTTAAGAGGAAAAAAAAATAGGTTTAAAAACAGGGCACAAAGCTTTATAAATGTTAAAATAATTGTTTTAAAGATTTTTTGCAGGATTTTTGGTGGTGTTTTTCTTAAAAATAGATTAAAAAAAATATTAATAAACGATATAAAAATACTATTTTTGACATAAGTTTTGAATCGAAAAACTCGTTTTAAAACCATAAAGCAAGCAAACTATTCAAAACTACAAAACTTATGATGACACCCCTCAAAAGGCTGATGCTTACGCTATTTTGCCTACTTGTTATTAAACAATCGTTCTCTCAGCAGAATATTCCACTACCCGAACACCCTAGACCAGATTTTGAACGCTCTGAATGGCTCAATTTGAACGGAAATTGGGCTTTTGAATTTGATAAAAACGATGTAGGTGAAAAGGCACAGTGGCAGAAAGGCATTAAGAAATTTACTCAAACTATCTCAGTTCCATTTCCATGGGGTTCGCCTCTTTCGGGCGTTAAAGATGAAGCAGATATTGCGTGGTATAGTAAGAAAATAACGATAAAACCTGAATGGAAAGGTAAACGAGTTTTTGTAACCATCGGAGCATCGGACTGGAAAACTACCGTTTGGCTCGATGGTAGAGAACTGGGCAGCCAAGAAGGGGGATACACGCCTTTTTCGTTTGAATTAGCCAATTTAAAGTACGGATCTGCACAAAACTTAGTAATAAAAGTCGATGACAAACGCCGTGATTTTACGCTTTACGGCAAGCAAGGCTACGGAAATGCTCGTGGACTTTGGCAAACGATTTATGTAGAAGCTCGTGGACAAAATTTCTTAGATGCGGTGCATTTTACGCCAGATATTGACAAAAATCAAGTAAAAGTAACGGCTTACTTAGGAAATTCAGCATCGAAAGACCTTGATTTAGAATTGACGATTAACGGAAACCAGAAGATTTCGATACGTGAAACTTTCCCGAAAGGAAAAACGCAACATTCGTTTACAGTGCCAATTCCATCGCCAAGATTATGGACACTCGAAGACCCGTATTTGTACGAAACAAATGTAAAACTGGCCGATGATGAAGTGAAATCTTATTTCGGAATGCGTAAGATTTCGACCGTCAATCTACCAAATACCAATTATAAATATATTGCTCTCAATAACAAGCCAGTTTACATGCAATTGGCTCTCGACCAATCGTATCATCCAACGGGCTTTTATGCTTTTCCGACCGATGAATTTATGAAAAACGAAATTCTTTTGGCTCGAAATATTGGGTTAAATGGCATACGGACGCACATCAAAGTTGACGTGCCGCGTAAACTTTATTGGGCTGATAAATTGGGAGTTTTGGTGATGTCTGATTTGCCGAATTTCTGGGGAGAACCTGACAAAAATGCTCAAAAAGAATCAGAATATACGCTTCACGAGATGATAAAACGTGATTATAATCATCCTGCGATTTTCTCTTGGATTGTCTTCAACGAAACTTGGGGTTTGAAAACAAAACAAGAAGTTAACGGCAAAAAACAAAGCGTGTATCTACCCGAAACCCAAAAATGGGTTGCTTCGGTATATCGTTTGGCAAAATCTCTTGATGCTACTCGTTTGGTTGAAGATAACTCAATTTGTTGCGGAGCAGGTCATACCGAAACTGATATTAACTCGTGGCACGAATATTTGCCAGGTTCGGGTTGGGAAAAACATTTGAAGGAAATCGACGAAAAAACGTTTGTTGGTAGTCAGTTTCATTATGAAAGCGGAACGCCGCCCGAGGGTTACACTCAAACCGATGTGCCAAATATCAACTCAGAATGTGGAAATGTTTGGGGCTACGAAGGAAGCACGGGCGATGTAGATTGGAGTTGGGATTATCATCGAATGATAAATACTTTCAGAAAATATCCAAAAATTGCGGGTTGGCTTTATACTGAGCATCACGATGTGATTAATGAATGGAATGGCTATTTTAGATTCGACCGCTCAGAGAAAGAAACGGGCGTTGGTGAATTGGTTGATGGCATGTCAATCAAAGATTTTCATTCGGATATTTATATTTCAGCGGGTAACGAAATCAGTCGCAGCGTAAAACCAAAAGAGGAGATTACTTTACCTCTATACCTATCAGTTATGACGGATAAAGATTTAGGCAAAAACCTAAATCTGAAAGTACAAATGTATGGTTATGATGCTTTGGGTCAGAAAAAAACTTGGGGAAATATGACCAAAACTGTTCCGTATCAAGCATGGCTACAAAAAGAACTCGAACCAATAAAACTTACCATGCCCGATGAAAAATCAGTAGTGATTGCAGCCTTGATTTTGGAAGATAACGCTGGAAATGTTGTACATCGCAATTTCACCACATTTATTGTTGAAGGTAAAACTCCAAGCGAAATGACACTTTTAAGTGGCAAAAAAGCCAAATTGATAAGCATTGAGCCAAAAAACTTTAGTGATGCACGTTGGAGTAAAAAACAATGGAATATTCTCGACGGACTAAAAGTAAACGGGGCAGGAAGTGGCTATTTTGAATACAAAATCAAGATTCCGATTGATACAAAGTTTGAAAGTGCAACATTTGTGGCAGAGGTTTCGTCAAAACAACTTTTTGCCAAAGACAAAGAAAACTCACAAATAAAAAATACTGACTATATGCTTGGGGCAAAAGCCGAGCCAAGTCAAAACAAAAATGCATATCCAATGACCGACACTTCACGCTACCCAAGTGCAGTTTCGGTAAAAATCAATGGTATTTTTGTAGGAAGATACGACCTTAGCAATGACCCAGCCGACCACCGTGGTATTTTGTCTTGGCACAATCAGCCACAAGATAAAAAATTGTATGAAGCAGGCTCGTATGGTTATCGTTTAGGAGTAAATATTCCACAAAAAGCCCTCGAATTGGCTCGTTCGACTGGCGAATTAATTATAAGACTCGAAGTAGATGAAAGTCTCGCAGGTGGTTTGGCGATTTATGGCGATAAATTCGGCCGCTATCCGATGAATCCTACGGTTATTTTGGTCACCCAAACCGTAGAAAATCCCTAAAGATAAAATTTAATAAAAAAATATGTAAAAGGTTTTTTTATTAAATTAAAATGTTAATTTTTGTATACAAAATGAAAAAGAATGTCAGTTCTAACAATTAGAATACAGAGCGAATTTCAACGACAAAAAGCGATTATATTCTTTAAAAAGCATAATATTGATATTTTGCAAGAAGAAGATGATGATATCCCTTTTGACGGAAAACCGTTGACTGAAAATGAACTCGAAACTCATCTTGAAGAATCTGCAAAAGGAAAGTACATATCTCTTGAGGCATTTAAACAAGAACTTAAATCGTGGAATTAGAAGAATTTAGCTATTCGATCGAAATTTCAGAGAGATTTAGGAAAAGTTTTAAAGAAATTTTAGATTACATGTTAGTTGTTTTCTACAAATCTTATACGGTTTATCAAAAAGAAGTTACTGAACGAATTGAACAAATTTGTGAATATCCTGAGTCTTTTACTATTCTCAAAAAAGTAAAATCAGGGAAACTGTTTAGATTTGCTAAATTTAAACAGTTCAAAATTTTCTTTTTCGTTGAAAACAATAGCGTTTTTATTGTGGATAATATACACGAAAAAAGAAGTCCAAAAAGTTTAAACTTTATTGATAAGGTTTAATAAACTATAAAAGGGGGCTGTCAATCTAAAATTGACAGCCCCCTTTTACTTTTAAATACTAATTTTCCAGTTTTTCCAATAACCAATGTCAATTCACCTTAGGCCCCGGATTTATAATAACCTCAACTGGTTTTCTTGGATGTCCTACGTTAGGTGTTGTTTGTGTTGGAGTATTTGGTTGCTTTGTATTTTTATCAATCATTTCTGGTAGCGGCGATGATGTTTCTTCCATCGGAATTTTTGTTTCTTTAATCGAATACTGACATTGTTTAATTGCCAAAACCGACTCTTCCATCAAACCCTCTTTGGCAGCTTGATAGTAAAAAGACATTGCTTTTTTAAGCATATCGGCCGTAGCGGCTGGTGTACGCTGACGCATCGCATAACGCTGCAATTCTGTTCCTTGAGCTAATGTAATATGAGCAATCTGCCCACGATTTGGGTCATTGGGGTTCATACTTACCAATTCCAGTAGGTTTTCTTTGGCAGGTGCGTATCTTTGCAGAGCAAAATAATCCTTAAATTTTTTTGTAAGATATAGTGCATGCGAACTGTTCTTTATTTGCTCACTGATTTCGCTTAAGGCCTCAAATTCTGGTAAATTTGCACATTCACGGTATTTGAAGAAGGCATCCCAATAACGTCCCGATTTGAAATAAGTATCGGCTTCATCGAGCATGTACGCACGAGAAACTTGGGCATTACTTGCCAAAGGCAGTAAAATAATCCAAGAATTGAGAGTAATAAAACGAAAGAGTTTCATAAAATATGATAAATTTGAGCCAGTTATTAAACAAGAAAACGAATATAAAGGTTTGAATATCAATAAATTATAGTGTTTGGGTCATGATTGTTTCGATATATCTTTTATAACGTACTTTATTGCAAAATTATTGAATATTTACCATTAAAAACAATTTGCCTTTGCAAAAATTCATCATTGATATACATAATTTTACAGCTCAATACTCTGATTTAGTGATTGAAGAAAACCCTGTTGGGTTTCCTGACACGCCTTTTAGCTATTTATATTTTCCAGAAAAAAAATTAGTTTTGCATTGTGTTTTTCTAGAAAATGCAATAGATGTTTCTACTTTTTTTCAGAAAATCAGTCAATTATTTGCCCAAAAAGATTTAAGAGTTATTCATCTTTGGGAAGATATTTGGCAAACTAAACGAAGCATTGTTGAGTCGAGATTAATGTCCTTGTTTGGTAAGAGCGAAACAATTCCGGCCCGACTAACCCAAGTACAACGAATCGACAAACCAACGATGGATAAGTTTCTGATAAACAATCATTTACAGAGCAAAGTCAATGCCAAATTAAAGTATGGCTTGTTTCTGCCCAGTCGCTATTTTAGGGTTATTCAGAATGAAAGAGTTTTGCAAGAAAATATTAATAAAGAGGCGTTTTTGGTAGCAATAGCATCGTTTAGTAATGCCAAAAAAATCATCAGAGAAGGACAAGAATATCGCTCTTATGAATTGATTCGATTTGCTAATTATAAAGGTTTTACGGTGGTTGGCGGTCTGAATAAACTCTTAAAAATGTTTATTGACGAACAGGCTCCCGACGATATTATGACTTACGCTGACGCCGATTGGTCAGACGGAACAAATTACGAAAAAATAGGTTTTGAGAGAATCGAACTAACATCTCCGCTGACTTTTGAGCTTGATAATGAAACTTTTACAAGAAAATTGGGCGATGAAAACTCAAAAAATAAGATTTACAATTCAGGAAATTGGAAGTTTTTGATGAAATTGAAAGATGATGCAGAAACAGAATAATCAACCTATAATTGTGATTTTAGGGCCAACGGCTTCGGGAAAAACGAAGTTGGCAGTCAATGTAGCATCAAAACTTAATGGCGAAATCATCAGTGCCGATAGCCGACAAGTTTATCGAGGAATGAGCATTGGAACGGGCAAAGATTATGAAGAATATTTGCAATTTTTCCAGCAAAATCACGATTGGCCTGCGGGCATTGAAGGCTTACATTTGATTGATATTGTGGAAGCGGGAGATAGCTATAATGTGGCATTCTTTCAAAGAGATTTTCAGAAAGCTTATCAAAATATTATTTCTCGCAATAAAACTCCGATTTTGTGTGGCGGAACAGGAATGTATATTGAAGCAGTTTTACGAAATTATGAAGATACACAAGTGCCTATCAGTCAGGGGTTTAGAGATGAATTATGGCTAAAAACTGATGCTGAGCTATTATCCATTTTTCAAGAAAAATATTTTCAAGAAAATGCTGATATTTCCACAAGAAAAAGATTGATTCGTGCGATAGAAATTGGCAAATGGAAGTTGGAAAATGTAGATTTGAAAAAAGAAGTTTTTAATCTATTTCTCAATATTAATAAGATTGTTTTTGGAATAAATATACCAGTAGAAATTCGCAGAAAAAGAATCACCAAACGCTTACACGACCGACTAAATAATGGGCTGATTGAAGAGGTAAAATCTTTGCTCGAAAGCGGCATTTCGGCCGAAAAATTAATTTTCTACGGACTTGAATATAAGTTTATTACCGAATATTTAGTTGGTGATTTATCTTATGATGAAATGTCCAAACGCCTCGAAATAGCAATTCACCAATTTGCCAAACGTCAAATGACTTTTTTCAGAAGTATGGAGCGTAAAGGTATCAAAATCAATTGGTTAGATGGAATGCAAACGGTTGAGAATATGACTGAAGAGATAGTTAGCGTAATAAAAATGAAATAATTTTTATTGAACCCATTTATAGTTAAACATTCACCGTCGCTCGGGCGACCCCGTAATCATTAACAATGCGTACAGTAGCCATTTTTATTTTCGATGATGTAGAAGTTTTGGACTTCGCAGGCCCGTTTGAGATTTTTGGAGTAACTGGCAGACAAAATGGGGGAGAAGGCCTTTTTGATGTTTTCACCGTTGCCGAAAAGCCAAAAATTGCCGCTCGAAATAACTTAATCATTGAATCAACTTATACTTTTGAAAACTGCCCAACGCCCGATATTTTATTAATTCCAGGCGGTGGAGGATTTCGTCCCGATGGCACGCCTCTTGGTACTCGTCGAGAAGTAAATAATCAAAAACTACTTAATTGGGTACTAGAAATGAATGATAAAGTAGAATTACTCTTATCGGTTTGTACAGGTTCATTGATTTTGGGCAAAGCAGGTTTGCTCGAAGGACTTTCGGCTACAACTCACTTTAAGGCCGTTGAACAAATGCGAGAGGCTGCTCCAAATACCCAAATTTCCCCAGAAAAACGATGGGTTGATAATGGTCGAATTATTTTGTCGGCTGGTGTTTCGGCAGGAATTGATATGTCGTTGTACGTTGTTTCAAAACTTCATGGTAAAGCCATTGCGGTTGATACAGCTACTTATATTCAGTATGATTATTGGAAGTAAGGCTCAACACTTTGCCATCAATATCGCTTGTTGTGTAGGTGTATACCTAGTATTGTCTTTGACGAGCGGCTAATGAATTTCAGAGCGTGGATTTAGCTCAGAAATCAGAAAATGTCCTTCCGTTGGTGGCATTATCGAAATATCGCAACGTACTTCTATTAAACCAATTTGTTCGTGCTTCATACCTCGGCGTTCTTTGCTTAAATAATCGTATTGTAAAAGTGGGGCTTGCCCGAAATAATTACCCGTTTTTATGGTCATGGCCAATTTATGAATGGCCGTATAATCTTGCTCGAAAGTTTGTTTTGATTTAGGTAATAATACTTGTAATAAAACTATCAGTATTGTTTGTAAGCAGTATTATCATCGGACAAATACTTCATTTCTTCAAACTTCTGACCAAATGTATTTTGTAAAGCAAACCAGTAAAAAGTTATTAAAAAGGCGAATCTCATTGTAACTTCGAGAGAATGTATGTCTTTATCCCTTCAAAATCAGTGCTATAAAACCATTCAAAAGCATCTTGATTTTTAAACCAAGTCATTTGGCGTTTGGCATATCGACGAGAATTTCGCTTCAAAAGATCTACCATTGTGGCAAAATCATAGTTTCCATCAAGGAATTCAAAAACTTCTTTATAGCCTACAGTCTGCAAAGCATTATGATTTCGGTAATTAATCAAACCCCTAGCTTCTTCTATCAAACCATTTTTTAACATCAAATCCATGCGGAGATTTATCCGTTCGTATAGTTGTTGACGTGGGCGTTCGATGCCAATTTTGATGATATTGAAACTTCGTTCGATACTATTTTTTTTATGAAATGAAGAAAATGCTCGTCCCGAATTCAAACAAACTTCCAAAGCCCGGACCACTCTTTGAGAGTTTTGCAAATCGGCAGTTTCGCAATATTCGGGGTCGAGTTTTCGGAGCTCTTCTGCCATTATCTCGAGTTCGCCTTTTTCCAATCTTTGCATCAATTCTTCTCGTAATGCGAGTGGAGCTTCTGGCATTTCGTCGAGTCCGTCGGTGATGGCTTTCACGAAAAGTCCTGAGCCACCCGTCATAATCGCTACTTTTTTTCGCTTAAAAATATCATTTTCGAGCAATTTGATGGCATCTCGCTCAAAATCTCCCGCACTATAATATTCATTGATACTGTGAGAATCAACAAAATGATGTACCACACTACCCATTTCTTCTGGGGTGGGTTTGGCCGTACCGATGTTTAATTGTTGATAAAACTGTCGAGAATCGCATGAGAGAATTTCGGTATCAAACGCTTTAGCGAGTTTTACACACAAATCGGTTTTGCCGACCGCCGTTGGTCCGACAATAATTATTAAGTTACTTTTTTTACTGCTTAAAGTCAAAATTTCTGAAATCGTTATTTGGTGAATCTCTAATAAAATACCCAAAACTAAGATATTCTTTTCAACTTTGTTTTAAATTTGTTTACTCATTAGCTCATTCACTAATTCATCATTGAAAAACATGGAATTTTTGCTTTTTCTTGTCGCAATTGCTGTCGGAGGAATTGCCGCTTGGCAGATATTCAATTGGATGTACGGAAAAAAACTGCGTGATAATAAGGAGGAACTTCGTCAAGAATCAACGCTTTTACTAGAACGCATCGAAAAAGTTTTCAAGGTAGTGATGGCCGAAGGATACTTTACCGAAATATATGACCACAGTAGTAAAAAAGAGTTTATGGGCTTCTTTAAAGTCAATAAAAAAGCGTTGGTGGTTTCGAGAGCGAAAGTTTCGGTAGGTTTTGATTTTGGAAAAATGAAAGTAAAGCGAGACGAAGCAACCCGAAAATTGGTAGTTGAGCAATTTCCAGAAGCTGAAATTTTGTCGATTGATACTGATTATAAATTTTATGACATCGACCAAGGTTGGCTCAATAAATTCGACCACGAAGATTATACGAATATCTTGAACGAAGCCAAAAAAGTGATGCAGGAAAAAGCTCTCATAAGCGATTTGCCAAAGGTAGCAAACCGACAGGTAGGACTAATGATGAATCAGTTGGCAGCTTCGATGAATTGGGAAGTTGAGTTTAAGCAATTACCCATTTCTGAACAAAAAACTCTCGCTGAATTTGCTGATTTTCAAGAAGTTAAAGAATAAATTTTACATCTGTGAGCTCAACCATTTAGGCTGAGATTTCAAAACTTCAGAATATACCTCGCAGCTTTCGTCATGGGCATTAGGTAAATATCCGATACTCATCAAAAATTCGTTCACAATTTTACCACCAGTAAATTTGAAAGTTTTCTTGAAAATCTTTATCCAGTCGATTTTTGTTTTTGGGTGATGCGAAGCCAGCCAATTTCCAAACGAACCATGTTCTTTTTGTAGATTTAGAATAGTTTTTGCATTTTCGATGGTGGCATTGATTTTAAGTTTATTTCTAATTATTCTCGCATCTGTCAAAAGTCTTTCACGGTCGGCTTCTGCGTAGGCAGCTACTTTCAGAATATCAAAATTATCGTAGGCTGCCCTGAAAGACACTTCTTTTCTCAAAATAGTCTCCCAACTAAGTCCAGCTTGATTGATTTCAAAGATAAGTCGGCAGAACAGCTCGTTATCATCATGAATCGGAAAACCGTAATGATGGTCATGATAGGCTTTATGTAAGGCTTGTCTTTCGCCCGACATTGATTTGATAGCTGTGCAATACGACATTTTGATAGAAGAGAAGGTTTTAGAAGGCTAGATTTTGCAATTAAAAATACATAAATACATCATTGATAGGTATTTATATCCTTATCGTCGCTCCCACAGGATTCGGAATTTGTTTTTAATGGTATAATATTTAAAGCTTTAAAAGTGTTTAAATCGAGTAGGAGGCCTAAAATAATTTTTATTAAGCTACATTCAAGTCACAATTGAAAGATTGTATTCAATGAGTTAAAACTTAATAATTAAAGCTTTAAAAATAGCGTTGCAAATTGTTGTGATATTTACAAAACTCAGACATGAAAACTAAATAGTGTTGGGCTTTTGAGTCTGTGAATTAAACGTTGTCATTGCACTATTTGGATAAAGATTTTTCAGTCTGATTAGACGTTAAATATGTTTTGTTGTCTTCCTGCTTACACTTAAATATAAGAAAATTTGGTTATCGATCGCTGGGATAATACTTGATCTAAATTATCCCACTTATCAAAAACAATATAGTATTTTTAAGGTGTACTTTTTGTGTTTTTAATTTATTTATCATTTTCTCAATTCAAAAAAATAGGACAGTTGTTAAAGAGCCTTTTTATGGCTTTTTGAAAAACATACTTTGTAAAATTTTTAAAAATAATTTAGAAAGGGTAGTAAATTAGGAGAATTGTTTTCCTAAATTGAGTTTACGATTAAACTAAAGCAACACTTTCAATAGCGAGCAATTGAGCGTGTCTGAATGGTTTAAAATGGGCTTTGAAAGCTGAGCTCATTTGATTCTTCATAATGAATTTAGTAATTCTCTTGCTTTGTCTGTTTGTAAGGATATTAAATAATAATAAGCTTGATCCAATATTTTATTTTCTATTTCCTTCCCTTTGTATTTTTTTCTATTTTGGTATAATTTTACAGCTAATGCTAAGTCGTTCTCATTTTGTGTTACACCGAGATACTTCTGTACAGTTGAAAGTTGAAGATAATTATATTCGTTAGAAGGTTCCATAGCAGTTCCTTCTCCCCAATCGTTCCAAGTTATTAATTGCAAAAAATCTATTTTTGCATCTTTCGCTCTTTTTAATGATGCAATTAATAAATCACCATTTTTATTTGGGTATGTTGTATATCCTTCCCCCCAACCGCCGATTTTATAAAAATCTCTAAACTCAAACATCGCACCACCGCCAGTAAATTTTAGTTTGGATGAATAATTGTAAAATTTATTGTCAATAGTTTCATCAACCCAAGCGAAAGCTCCCTCCGCTGATTTAGATAAATTAAAATAATCGCCATGATAAGCTAAAGGAAAAAACATTACACCTTTAGAGGTTACAGAAAATATATCTTGCCAGTCTTGGTCTGATTTAATAGCCTGAGGGCCAAAATTTAATAAAACAGGTTTGTTGTTTAACTTGAAATATTCAGGGTTATTAAAAAAAGTGTCATCCATATATTTCATAACTCTTTTACCCTCTTCTATTTTGTCAGTAATAATAGCTTTTTCAAATGCATTTTTCAATGCTGCGTCTTCATAGCAAATAGAATATTTTAGTCCGGCTTTTTGAAGCCAAGGTATTAATGCTAATGTATGTTCATGCAATAATTTCCAGTCATATACGGTAGTAATACCGGGGTAGTCAATAATTACGCCATCTATTCCAGACAATTTAATTAGTATTGAAGCATATTCACAATAATTTGGTTCACCGTTGTCATAAGGACCTATTAAAGGATAATAATGTGAAGCAATTTGTCTTTTTCCATTTCCATCTTTTATTTCGGGATTTTGTGTATTCATTGTCCAATGTTGTCCCCACTTACCGAATTTAGAATTTCCAAATTCAGCAAATTCAGGACTTTCAAACCAAGGCATGTAATGAATAAAAGTAGGGGTAATATTTTGTTTTGAAATCTCTTTAGAATCGTATTTAATAACCTTAAATGGTTCAGTCGCAAATTTGGGTAGAAAGGAATATATTTTTTTATCACCATTTTCTGCTGTAATAATAAATTCAACGGAATTATTATCTAAATTAATTTCATCATTTAATACAAAGTTTGAACTGGCCTTCTCTGAAATTTTTATTGATTTTATTTTAATTTTTGTAAGTTTAATAGGAAGGTTTACAATTAAATCTATTTTTAAATCATTTATAATGGCTTTATAGTCAATACTGGTATCTGAAAATGTCAGTTCAATTAACTCGTTTTTTGTTGAAGCAGGGCTTACGACCTCTATTTCTTTTTTAACACAAGAAATTTGAAAAAAAATCAAGCAAATGGAATAAGTAATTTTTAAAAAATTATTCATTTAGAAATAAGTAAAATCTGATTAATGTTGTTATTTAAGAGGTCTAATTATTATATAGCCGCCTTCCAAATATACGAAAATTTTGTGGTTCTCCGCAGCGGTTTTACGTTTTTAAACGGCTTTCAAATAAAAAAAATATGGTATTTAAAAATTGCAAAAATAGACAAAATATCTGCGAAATCATGCAATTGAGCCATTCTGTTTGAGTCTCTTTGAAGATCTAAAATGCTGCAAGCTAATATTGCCATATTTGCTATTAAACAAGACAAATCTTTTTTTTAATGTTTAAATATACTTTAAAAATGTTATACTAACGCTGTGATTAGTAAGTTCGACTAACAACTGAACGGTCTCCAAACAGCATTATGTAATTCTACGGAGGAATCATTCTGATGAGAAGTGATAACTTTTTTCGGTGTTTTTTTTGCGTTTATACCTCTATAATATCACTCTAAACATTGCATATGGTATTGATCTTACAATTTACCCAGCTTCTATGTTTTTCTTCTTTTGAAATATCGCAAACTTCGACTTACCTTTTTTCTTTTCGAGCGTATTTTGGTTTTAAGGTTTTTTCTTGTGTAAAAGTAAAGATTGTTTTTGAATTCTTGAGTCTGCTCAACGCATTCAGTCAATGGTTCTTTTTGATTACAAGTGACGGCTGCTAATTATACAAAGATATATCAGAAAGTAAACTAAGTTCAGCAGGAATTACGGAAATCATAAATGCTTACTAAATCTTCAAAAATGCGGCTAATATAGGAATAATATTGGTTTGCTTTAATTCAATTGCATTTACTCATTTTACTCTTACCCTTCAAATGAATAATTTAATTTAAGCCTTTGATTGAATGTAGCTATTTAAAAAAACAGTATAATCGAAAAAGAAGAAAAATTGGTGATGCCTGAAGATGACAAACATCGTAAGTACTGAGACACAAGACATGAGACGGATCGCCGCAGCGATTAGAGACAAGAGATAAAATACTAATTATCAAAAAGTTATATCGTTTCAATTTGTCGATTAATATTGTCTCATTACATATTAAAATTTTTGAGCAATTTCTTTTGTCGCAACTGAAACACATTTATACTGACAAATTGATTATTGAAGCAGTTAAACGTATCTATCAAAGTAATGGGACTAACCATATAAAAGAACTGAACCAAAAACTATATATAAGCATAAGCCCCTCTGAGAAACGATTTAGAAAATTGTTGGAAATACAGCCGAAAATTCGCTTATTTGGTTTGCTTCAATACAGCGTTTGACAATAGGAATACTGCCAAAACATTAACCGAAATCTGCTATGAAAACAATTTCTTCGACCAAGACCACTACATAAAAGACTTTAAACAGTTTACAGGTGATACAACAGAAAATTTTAAACGCTTCTTGTAGAAAAACGATTTTTTACAATTACAAGGATTTCAAGTTTTGCAACTTTGCTATGTAATCTTAATGTATTGGAAATCAAAAAATACGTTGCTTGTAACTCAACGAATGGTTTAACGATTTAAAATCAAGAACAATTGTTTACAGTGGAACAAATCAAAACAGCTCATAAAAGTCTAATATCAGTGGCAGACTTCCCTGCATATATTCTAGAAATTAAGTCATTGGGAAGTTACTCAATGTGAAGCTTATTTAGCAGATGGATAGTTTGATTTACACGCTGCATATAATTATACTGCAAGAGTAACCGAAAAACATGAACTGGTTGCCAATGCTAATTTTGCGAATTAGAGGAATTTAAAGCCTAATTGATTGCTCTTCAACAAGGAAAAACCTAATATCTGACTTTCATTAAAATGTGTGCTGAAACAGGGATTGAATATTGGGTAAATTGCATGGATAAAAATCACATATAGCTATTTTGATAAAGCTAGGAAATGAAATTTTATTAGAAACCATTTCTCGGTAATCATATAAATTGATTGATTCAAAACGACTGATTTCAAAGTTATATCTAATAAACTGGAAATAATTGTATCTACATCATCGCTTGGTAATAAATATTACACAAGAAATGCCATTCTGAAATTTAAAGATACTGAAAACTCTCTAATTCATGGTTTTTTGCAAAATTGCATTGCCATTTATCAACAATTTGCTCATCTTTAAACAATCAAAAGGCCTTTCCATATTTTCTGGAGATGCCTTTTGATTGTGATCCAATATACAATTTTTGTTTTTAGTGGTCTCGTCGGGAATCTAAGCGGAACACCGCCCGATTGTCCGCAACTCCAACCGCATCAAAGTTTAGAAACGGTTATTTTACAAAATGTGACCTCGGCGGGAATCGAACCCGCATCTAAAGTTTAGGAAACTTCTATTCTATCCGTTGAACTACGTGGTCTTTATTCTTTATCTCAAACGTTTAGGAAACGCTATCGGTGCGACGTTCGCTCTATCCGTTGAACTACGAAACCAATAAAATTTTTACAAAAATATAAAGAATTTGTTTCCAAAGCATTATTCAATCCCAATTTCGTCAATAAATAACCAAGCGGGGCTGCCTTTGCCAGGGTGATTGTCGGGGAGTTTGCCGTAATTTTGAGCTATAATTTTCACATAACGTCCTCTTTTGCCGTCAATTCCTACGCTTAGTTGTTGTACAACTTTTTCTTCACCTTCTAAGTTACCCAATTCCATTTTTTTTGCACTTGTAAACTTTTTGCCATCTTCCGAAACAAAAACTTCTACCTCACGAGGCAACATTATCCATGAACCTCTCGAACGTAAAAAAGCAAACGAAACCGTTTGTAAGTTCAATATTTTTCCTAAATCAATCGTTATATCAAGGTTTTTACCCTCAAAACCTACCCAAGTGTCCAAGTTTCCTGCTTCTCCTTTTACGCCATTGGTTAGGCCGTAAGTTTCACCGCCAAGATATTTGGTTGGCTGGCTTGCCAAAGTATATTTTCGTCCTGTCGATTTATTGATGTAATAATATTTGCTCATATCCTTACCCAATTTTTGTCCTTTGTCCGTAAACGCAGTCGCTCTAACCGTGGCATCTTTGGTCACGATTACGCCCGTTGGCTGATAAACCAATGAGCTTGATATTGGCTCTGTGCCATCAATGGTATATCTGATAACTGCTCCATTATCAGCAGTTTTGAGTTTTACCGCTACTTGACTTTTGGCGTTTACCGACGAACTTGCCAAAACATCATAATACGCATTTGAGTAATTAACGGCTAAAAATCTAAGACGCTCAAAGTGCGTTTTTAGGCGATTCGTAAAATCTTTGTAATCTTTTGTATTATTGGCTACCCAAGCCACCTCGGCCAAAGCCGATGCTCTTGGAAAAATCATATATTCGGCATGGCTTGTGGTTGCGATATATTCAGTCCAAACATTTCCTTGTACACCCAAAATATGTTTGGCTTGTTCGGCCGTGATTCCCGAAGGAATTGGATTGTAAGAATAAACTTTTTCAAGCGGTAAAAATCCGCCGATTGCCATTGGCTCTGCTGATGGGTCTGACTGATAAGCATCTAAATAGCAGTAGCTTCCCGGTGACATTATGGCATCGTGGTTTTGTTTCACGGCTTCGATTCCGCCCTCAATGCCTCGCCACGACATAATTGTGGCGTTTGGCGAAATTCCACCCTCCAAAATTTCGTCCCAACCAATCATTTTTTTGCCTTTCGATGTCAAGAATTTATCTATTCTTTTGATGAAATAACTTTGCAATTCGTGTTCGTCTTTCAAGCCTTCTTTTTTCATCAATTCCTGACAAAAAGGACTGTTTTTCCACGAAACTTTTGGACATTCATCACCACCGATATGTACATAATTACTTGGAAATAAGGCGATTACTTCGGTCAAGACATCTTCTAAGAAAGAAAAAGTTTGTTCAGTTGGGCAGAAAACATCATCATAAACGCCCCATTTTACACCGACTTGATAAGGGCCTTTGGAGCATCCTAATTCTGGATAAGCCGCCAAGGCTGCCATTGCATGACCTGGCATTTCGATTTCGGGAATCACCTTAACGAAGTTCTTTTGGGCGTATTTTACTACTTCCGAGATTTGTTCTTGGGTGTAAAATCCACCGTAATGTTTTCCATCAAAACGCTGGTCGGTGAAATGCCCTTCCATTGATTCTTTGCGTTTTGAACCAATTTCTGTCAATTTTGGATATTTTTTTATTTCAATTCTCCAACCTTGATCGTCGGTTAAGTGCCAATGAAAAGTATTCATTTTATGCAAAGCCAATAAATCAATGTATTTTTTGATAAACGAAACAGGAAAAAAATATCGACTTACATCGAGCATTAAACCACGATACCCAAACTGTGGATGGTCATAAATCGAGCAATTTGGAATGGTCCATTTTACGTCATTTGCCGCCGAACTACTATAAATTTCGCTTGGAAGTAACTGTAAAAGGCTTTGTAAGGCATAAAATTCACCTTTTGTAGTTGAGGCTGAAAGTGCCACACTATTTGATTCTATTTTTAGTGTATAATCCTCTTCGCCCAAAGTTTTATCGCCAGATTTTGGACTAAGTGGCATAAAAATAATGGCTTTTGTATTGGCTGGAGCAAAGTCTTTAGGGTCAAATTCTTCGATATTAAGTGACATTGCCGAAGTTATCAGAAAACGCTCGGTGAGCATCTCGGCCAATAGACGTAAATCTGGATTGTTTCTCGGAATCAAAATCTTGGTTTGGGCATTGACCAAAAATATGCCAGCCGATTGGACGAGTTGTGTAGGTTTCGGGATGATTGCGTATTTGTTTTGTGCAATACTACAAAACGATAAAACAATGAGACCAATTACGCCTAAAAATTTCTTCATGGAACTTCGGAGGTTTTTTTGAATTTTTATGAAAACGAAATACGGCTTTTCATGGTATAATCGCAAACAAAAATATATTTTTTTGTATTTTGGGTTAATAATAAATTATTTTAAAAAATACGAACGAAGTGTGGTACACCTTGTTAACTGGATAAAGAGGCGTGCCGCACTTTTGATACAGACCTTATAGGTTTTTTAATTATCTTTGTAGTCCAAAAAGAGAAACGAATGGCAAAAGATAATTATTTAGAGAAACTCAATCAACCACAACGTGACGCAGTAACGCACCCCGAAGGCCCATTGATGATTATTGCGGGTGCGGGTTCGGGCAAAACTCGTGTGCTTACTTATCGTATTGCGTGGCTGATTGAGCAAGGCGTTGATCCTTTCAATATTTTGTCGTTGACGTTTACCAATAAAGCAGCGGGAGAAATGCGTCAGCGTGTTGAGTCGGTGATTGGAAGCGATGCCAAAAATCTTTGGATGGGAACTTTTCACTCAGTTTTTGCCAAAATTCTGCGTTTTGAAGGAAAAAGACTCGGTTATACGTCCGATTTTACAATTTATGATACCGATGACTCAAAATCTTTGATGCGGTCGATTATCAAAGAATTGGCTTTGGATGATAAAACTTACAAAGTAAATTATGTGCTAAATAGGATTTCGAGTGCCAAAAATGCTTTGGTTTCGTGGGAGTCTTATGCCACTAATCCGATTTATATGGAAGACGATAAAGCCGCCCGAATGCCCGAAATTGGCCGACTTTACAGAATGTTTGTCTTGCGTTGTTTCCAAGCTAATGCAATGGATTTTGATGATTTGTTGTATAATACAAATGTGCTTTTCCGTGACCATTTGGATGTCTTGAACAAATATCAGCACAAGTTTAAGCACGTAATGGTCGATGAGTTTCAAGATACCAACGTTTCGCAGTATTTGATTACTCGAAAGCTTTCGTCGGTGCATCAGAATATCTGTATCGTGGGCGATGATGCACAAAGTATTTATGCGTTCCGTGGGGCAAATATTCAAAATATCTTGAATTTTAAGTCAGATTATCCTGATTTGAAAACCGTAAAACTCGAACAAAATTATCGTTCGACTCAAAATATTGTTAATGCTGCCAATTCGGTTATTGCACGAAATAAAGAACAATTAGAGAAAAATGTTTTCTCTGAAAACGAAGAAGGAAGCAAGATTGATGTTATAAAAGCAGCTTCTGATAATGAAGAAGGTCGCTTAATTGCAACAAATATTTTTGAAGAAAAGAATAATAATAGTCTCAAAAATACTGATTTTGCTATTCTTTACCGCACAAATGCTCAATCAAGGGCTTTTGAAGAGGCTTTAAGAAAACTAAATATTAAATACAGAATCGTTGGTGGATTGTCGTTTTACCAACGAAAAGAAATCAAAGATTTATTGGCGTATTTGCGTTTTACGATAAATCAGAGCGATACTGAGGCTTTCAAACGAATCATTAATTTACCCAAAAGAGGCATTGGTGATACAACTGTTGCCAAAATTGTAGTAACAGCTGCTGAAAATAATAAGTCGGTTTGGGAAGTGGTGAGCAATATCGGTCAATACATTGCTGGGCGTGCCGCAACCACGATTGATGAATTTGCGACGCTGATTAAAAGCTATGGTTTGCTAATTGAAGAAGGCAAAGATGCTCACGCAGTAGCTTCATATATTGCCAAAACTTCAGGACTTTTAAAAGAATTGTACGATGATAAAACCGTCGAAGGTTTGGCTCGTTACGAAAATATTCAAGAATTACTCAACTCAATAAAGCAATTTGTTGATAATGCTGCGGGCGGCGAATCGCAGAATGAAGAAACTACCTTGAGTGCGTTTTTGCAGACGGTTACGCTTATGACCACCGCCGACCAAGAAGATGAAGATGGCGACCACGACCGTGTGACTCTTATGACGATTCACGGAGCAAAAGGGTTAGAGTTTAAGTATGTATATGTTGTTGGTTTGGAAGAAAACCTTTTTCCATCACAAATGATGCTCTCAAAACGTAGTGATTTAGAAGAAGAACGCCGTTTGTTTTACGTGGCTATCACTCGTGCTGAAAAGAAATTAACGCTAAGCTATGCCGAAAGTCGCTATAATTATGGTCGTCTGAATTACTGCGAACCAAGTCGTTTTTTAGAAGAAATTGACCCAAAATACTTGCAAATTTCAAAAAGTAGGGTAATTTCTTATGGAAATAGTGAAGCTCGAAATGACCGCCCAGCCACGAGTTCATCTACATCTGTTTTACCTTTTTCTAAGAAAGATAGCATTATTTCTAACCTAAAACCTGTTGCAAAAGCTACACCAGTAAATCATACACCAACTGGCGATTTTGTGGCAAGCGATACTTCTAGACTAAAACAAGGCGATAAAGTAGAACATCCAAAATTTGGCTATGGAACTGTAACTAAAATGGATATTAATGGTAATGACCGTAAGGCAACTATCAAATTTGATGCAAAAGGGCAAGGCGAAAAAACGCTGTTATTGAGTTTTGCGAAGTTGAGAATTATGGAATAGATGAAGAAATAAGAAAATATTAAATTAAGTTTTATATTTGTTTAGAATAAAACAATAAAAATATGACTGTCGCAACATTAAAAAGAAATATTAGCTTTTTGACAGATGCAAAAGGACAAAAAGTTGCTGTACAATTCGATTTAAGAAATCAACAAATGCAAGATTTGTTTGAAGATTTAATAGATACACTAACCGTATTTGAGAGACAAGACGAGCCAACAAAGCCTTTTGAGGAAATCAAGAAAGAAATTTTAGCACAACGTGTAGGTAGATAAAATATCAAATAATATTTACGGCAAGTGCTGAAAGAGAAATTAGAAAGTTGCCAGCAGATGTACAAGATGAAGTTTTTGAAAAAGTACAGAATCTGGGAGATAATCCAAGACCACACGGCTACAAAAGACTTACTAATTTTAAAGTACCTAACTTAAAGTTTAAACCACTTTATAGAATCAGGGTTGGGGATTACAGAATAGTTTATGCGATTCAAGATAATATTATTACAATAACTGTTGCTAAAATCGCTCACCGTAAAGAAGTTTATGAATAACAAAAAATCCAGCGAACCTAGCTGGATTTTTTGTTGGAATATCTTATAAAAATCTTGTTTTCAATTCGGGTGTAGGTATTCGACAGGCATCAGTTCTGCCAAAAAATCGATAACGATTGCGTGCTATCAAATCATAAACAGGATTTCGTAGAAAGGCTGGAATGATTTTGAAAATATAAAAAATCTTCCAAATTCCATCCATTTTACGAGCAATTTCGAGAGCTGCATCTGATTTTTGATAAACTTTATCGCCTTCTAAGGCTACAATACTATCAAAATCGCTGGTTTTTAATCTAAATTTTTTGAGTAATTCTTGACCAATTTCCGATTGTAAGGCAGCAAATTTAAAAATGCCTTTTCTATCCCTGTCAATGATGAAATTGATAGAAGCATTACAAAAATTACAAACGCCATCGAATAGAATAGTCATTTTTGAATATTTAACAATCTCTCAATAAGAGCTTATGCTATATGCCCCTACATATTTTTATCTCATCGAAACTGCTTTTGCAGATTCTTCAACTTTTAGCTCATTATTATTGTATTTCGAGGGGCATTTTAATAAAATTTGGTCAGCCTTGAAACATTTATTTGCTAAGTCCATTTTACCAACAACTACCAATTTTTCAGATTTATCTAAATCTGCAGGTTTAGGCTGATTATAAACTACTTTCGACTCATAATTTAGTGAATCTATCATTGTAAACTCAAAATGATTGGGGTCAATTGAGGGTTCGTAAACCATTCCTAAATATTTACCTACAGCGTCTTTTTTTAAAGTTCCCACCACGTGCATTGATTTCGTGCTGCCTTGTTTGGCAACTTGCTCGGCTTCATTGAAACCAACATAAGTGCTGGCATCACCAACGGTTGAAATGATAATTGCGATTGCTACCGCAATAACACCGAGAGCTATTATATGTGATTTTTTCATTTTATTGAGAGGCCACGGTCAATCGACCATAGAATATAGTTTTTGTTGAAAATAATGTTATATATTTTGTCTTTACAATCGGCCTTGGGCTGCCGACTATAGATTTTTCTCAATCTTACATATCTTTCTATCTAACAAAACTAAATAGGTTATAATTCCGATAAATACGATGGCGATTACGGCAACAACTACCCAAATTTTGCCATCGGCACGCATTTGGTCAGCCATTTGCACTTCTTCTTGAGCAAACAAATTTAATGACGTTAGAAGTAATACTAAAAACGATATGATTTTTTTCATTATTGTTAAAAATTAACGGATAAAACAAAGATTTAATTATTACCAGACGTGGCATGCAATTCCATTGAGGCCACGTCTCTACAATTTTAAACGTTCGATAACACGTAAGCGTATGCGTAAACTCGTAATCCAAACGCCTAATAGTGTAAAACCGATTATGGCAGGGTAAAAAACCATTCTCATAGCACTGTCCATATCGTATTTTCCGAAAGCTGGATTTCCGCCGTTTCCTGGATGAAGCGAATCGGTGAGTCTCGGTAAAATCCAAACTAATGGAATGAATGTCGCAAAAGCAAAAATGTTATAAATGGCTGATAATCTGGCTCTTCGCTGTTCATCTTCAAACGAACTTCTTAGAATGAAATAAGAAGAATATATCAAAAGTCCAACTTCAACGGCTATGATTTTTGGGTCTTTCGGAAGCCAATCTCCCCAAGTGAATTGTCCCCAAAGCGAACCAGTCATAAAGCCCAAAATGCCAAAAAAGATAGCAACATTGGCAAATTCGACTGAATATTCATCATCTGCGATGTTTCCATTGCGTAAATACTTTATTGCAAACCACATTGAAGCGGTCATTAATGCCATCATTCCAAACCACAGCGGTACGTGGAAATACACATTACGAATTGTTTCATTTAGTATCGGCTGACGTGGCACAATTCCGCCAAGTCCTTGAATAATTGTGTAGAGAAGTATAACTACACATAAAATTTTCCACCAAGTTTTTTTCATATAAACCACTGCTCCCCGATGGGGAATTTTTTAAGTTAGGAATATTCAATCATTCACTAATTCATTCATTCTCTCATTGGTTTTAACTTCTCCACAAAAAAGGAAAGAGTAAATAACTAATTGTTATAACAATGGCATCAATTGCCAGTAAAATTAAAATTTCATCGTAGCTGGTATTCCATTCTAAGCCATCAATTGCATTTTTCGAGAGCCTAATGAGCATCGAAAGCATTGGAAGTATGATTGGAAAACTCAAAACTGCCATCAAAGTAGAAGTGTTTTCAGCTTTTGAGGCAATTCCCGCTACCATTGTCAAGGTCGAAGAAAAACCAATTGCTCCAAGTACGACTGCCGTCAGGTACATCAATAAATTCTGTACAGGATTTCCCAAAAAAATAATATAAATAAACAAGCCAATGAGAGAAAGAGCCAATAACAAAACTATATTGTATATGATTTTAGAGAGAATAATCCCTTGTGGACTTGCCAAAGTATAATAATAAAGTTGTCGGCCCGCTCGCTCTTGCGTAAAGCTTTTCGTGATTGAGTTGACGGCGGTAAAAAGCAAAATTATCCAAAAAAGGGTGTTCCAAGTGATGGGTTCCATGCCTTTGGACTTCAGAGCAAAACTCATGTAGCAGACAAAAACTGTACTTACGATATAGAGAATCATACCGTTTAGGGCGTAACGTTGTCGCCATTCCAGTCTGATTTCTTTTTCGATAAGTGCTTTGAGTTCTTGCATTATTAAGGTCGAGTCCATTCTCCAGAATAACTCTTAGGTACAAATATACTAATCAAAAAATTAGAATTTTTATGATATTGATTCTTTTTCAATAATTTTTATGTTTTTAAACTGATATAATAACTGACAAAAATCATTTTTATGTTAGAACCAAATAAGGTAATTTTGCGTTTATTTGAAATCAGTCTAAATAAAATATAAAGTGCAAGCCGAAAAAACTGTTGCCGATTTAAAGATAGGGGAGAAGGGAATTATCAATAACTTTAAAGATGATGCTATGTCATTAAAACTGCTTGAAATGGGGTGTTTGCCCGATACAGAGGTGATGCTTGACTTTATCGCTCCTTTAGGATGCCCAGTAGGCATTACAGTAGCGGGGTATCATTTATCACTTCGAAAGAGGGAGGCAGCAACAATCGTAATAAAATAAATATTTATTGGACTGATAAATTTGAGTTTTAGATAGTTGAATGGAAACAGTCGTCCGTTTTAGATCGGTCATCGACTATTTAATCGTTGAAAATTTTGTGAAAAATAAACAAGTTGTTGCACTTCTTGGCAATCCAAACTCAGGTAAATCCTCACTTTTTAATCAACTCACTGGGTTGCGTCAAAAAATCGGAAATTTTCCAGGAGTAACAGTCGATAAAAAAGTAGGATTTTGTCGTTTGAGCGGAAGTATGGATGTTGAAATTCTTGACCTTCCAGGCACCTATAGTATTTATCCGAATTCATTAGATGAGCAAGTGGTGCTTGAAGTGCTGGCCAATCCACAAAATCCCGATTATCCCGATTTGGCCGTCGTAGTAGCCGATGCCTCAAATTTAAAGAGAAATATGTTGCTTTTTGAGCAAATCAGTGATTTGGGCGTACCTACAATTTTGGCACTCAATATGCTCGATGTGGCCGAAGAATCGGGTATTTCTATCAATTCAGGCAAACTTTCAAAGATTCTTGGTATTCCAGTTGTTGAGCTTAATGCCCGCGAAGGTATCGGAATTGAAGGGTTAAAACACACTATTTTCAATCAGCTTCAACATAAAAAAACGCACATAAATCCACCAAGTTTTGATAAAAAAACGGAAAATGTTTTTGAAGAAGTTAAAACAAAATTTGGTATTGAAAATAAATATTTAGCACTTCAATACGCTGCACAGGCTCAAAAATTGATGTTTTTGGGCGAAAATCAACAAAAAGAATTAGAGGAAATTGTAAAAAAACATAATTTCAATCCCGATAAATTTCAATCGACCGAAACTATCGAACGCTATCGTGATATTAGTGGGACTCTCGCAGAAGTAGTTATTGAAGAAGGTGAAAAAAAGGAAACAATTAGCGAGAAAATCGACCATATTTTACTCCATAAAATCTGGGGATACGTTATTTTCCTGGGTATTTTGTTTATGATTTTTCAGTCAGTTTTCACAATTGCCGAAGCTCCAATGGACTTAATTGATCAAGGCGTAGCAATGGTAAATGATTTTTTGAAATCAAATCTTCCTGATAATCAACTGGTTAGCCTGCTTACCGATGGTTTGATCGCGGGTATTGGTGGCGTACTGATTTTTATTCCACAAATCGCTTTTTTGTTTGCTTTTATCTCAATTCTTGAGGAATCGGGTTATATGGCTCGTGTGGTAGTTTTGATGGATAAGCTCATTCGGAAATTTGGTATGAGTGGAAAATCGGTTGTGCCGCTTATTTCGAGTATGGCATGTGCGGTGCCAGCCATTATGTCGGCTCGCACAATTGGCTCATGGAAAGACCGTTTGATTACAATAATGGTTACGCCGTTGATGAGTTGCTCTGCACGTTTGCCCATTTACACGATTTTGATTGCCTTTGTTGTGCCAAATACTAAGGCATTGGGTTTCTTCAATATGCAAGGTGTAGCCTTGATGGGACTTTATTTATTAGGATTTTTCTCGGCATTATTAGCAGGTTGGTTGATGAAATTTATGCTAAAATCTAGTGAAAGAAGTTACTTTATCATGGAACTTCCGACCTACAAAAAACCACGTTGGAAACAAGTAGGCTTTACGATTTTAGAGAAAGTAAAAACCTTTGTTTTTGAAGCAGGAAAAGTAATTGTGGCTATCTCGATAGTTTTGTGGGTATTGGCCTCTTATGGGCCTGGAGATAAAATTGAAAGAGCAGAAAATGCAGTTATTGCACGAAATCCAACACTCGAACAAGGCCAACTTGACTCAAAAATCGCATCGGTTCGTCTCGAAAATTCGTATGCAGGACATTTCGGAAAATTCATCGAGCCAGCCATCAGACCATTAGGATATGATTGGAAAATCGGAATTGCACTCATTACATCCTTTGCGGCACGTGAGGTTTTTGTTGGAACAGTCTCGACAATTTATAGTATTGGTGCAGACGCTGAAAATGAAATAACCATTAAAGAACGCCTCAGAAATGAAGTAAATACAGAAACCGGA
>Ga0247832_1002297_pt1 | contig 29902 bp, 44 predicted proteins | sample LaCruzMarch2015__10_FD_192407 | JGI IMG/M metagenome (GOLD analysis project Ga0247832, IMG submission 192407) | Freshwater microbial communities from meromictic Lake La Cruz, Castile-La Mancha, Spain - LaCruzMarch2015_4m | ecosystem: Environmental > Aquatic > Freshwater > Lake | place: Spain... | reverse complement strand
GGCGAGGAAATCCGCCCCGGCGCCGAAGTCGCCCGGATCCCAAGCGGCGGCGCCAAGACCCGCGACATCACCGGCGGCCTGCCGCGCGTCGCGGAATTGTTCGAAGCCCGCCGTCCGAAGGACGCGGCGGTCCTGGCTGAGATCGACGGCGTCGTCGAGTTTGGCCGCGACTACAAGAACAAGCGCCGGATCAAAATCGCGCCTGAGGACGGCTCTGATCCGGTCGAATACCTCTTGCCGAAGAACAAGCACCTGAACGTGCAGGACGGTGAAGCGATCCGGAAGGGTGAACTCCTGATGGACGGCAACCCGGCTCCGCAGGATATTTTGTCGATCTTGGGCGTGCCGGCTTTGGCCGACTACCTGATCAACGAAATCCAGAAAGTGTACCGTCTGCAGGGCGTGCCGATTAACGATAAGCACATCGAAGTCATCGCGCGTCAGATGCTGCAGAAGGTCGAGATCATCGATGGCAACGACACCGAATTCCTGAAGGGCGAGCATATCGACCTGATCGAGTTCGACGACGCCAATATCGCAGCTAAGGCCGCGGGCTTACGCCCGGCGACGGGTACGCCGCTGCTCTTGGGCATCACCAAGGCCAGCTTGCAGACCAAATCGTTCATCTCGGCGGCCTCGTTCCAGGAAACGACTCGCGTCCTCACCGACGCAGCCGTTGCGGGTAAGATCGACGAACTGGATGGTCTCAAAGAAAACGTCATTGTCGGCCGGCTCATTCCGGCGGGCACTGGCGGACACTTGCGCCGTCTGCAGCGTGTGGCTGCCGAGCGCGACAAGAAGCTCATCCCTGAGAAGCCAGCGGCTGAATAAGGGGGTGAATAGGGGCATAAGTGCCGGGTCTGCGCCGCGCGCGTGACCCGGTTGCCTCTGTCGCAAAGTCGTCGGCAAAAAAGGTCGGGTTAGCCTTGACCGTCTCTGCCGGTGAGAGTAGAAGCGCCGCTCATTGTTCGGGGACCGGCAGTAACCATAGCGGTTAGACGCGGGCCCCCGATCTGATGACAACGGAATTTTTGAGCGACGGCCGTTGATCCGGACAACATAGTCTGGGTTACCGGGCGGCGTTTTGCATCAAGAACGCTCCTTCGGCGGGTAAAACCGCCAAGGGCGCGTTCGTAGTTTGGGCGAACGAAATGCCGACCATTAATCAGCTCGTGCGGAAGGCGCGACACCCTAAAACCTACCGGAACAAGGTTCCGGCGCTGAAGGGCTGCCCTCAGCGTCGCGGCGTTTGCACGCGCGTCTATACGACGACGCCGAAAAAGCCGAACTCGGCCTTGCGGAAGGTTGCAAAGGTGCGCCTGACCTCGGGCTTCGAGGCGGTTTGCTACATCCCTGGCGAAGGCCACAACCTGCAGGAGCACTCCGTTGTGCTTATTCGCGGTGGCCGCGTTAAGGATTTGCCGGGCGTCCGTTACCACATCCTGCGCGGCGTTCTCGACACGCAGGGCGTCAAAAACCGCAAAAAGCGCCGTTCGCTCTACGGCGCCAAGCGTCCGAAATAAGGGAAGCACGCAATGTCTCGCCGCCGTCGCGCCCAGAAGCGTCTTGTTCTTCCCGATCCAGTATATGGGGATGAAACGCTCACCAAATTTATGAATTACGTCATGTACGAAGGCAAAAAGTCGGTCGCAGAATCGATCGTCTACGGCGCGTTCGACATCATGGAAAAGAAGACCCGCGGCCGTGAGTCGCTGACGACGTTCCACGAAGCCCTCGACAATGTCGCGCCAGCGCTCGAAGTGCGTTCGCGTCGCGTCGGCGGCGCCACTTATCAGGTGCCGATGGAAGTTCGTCCGGAGCGCCGCCGCGCTTTGGCCATTCGCTGGCTCGTGACCGCCGCTCGTTCGCGTGGCGAGCACACGATGGAAGAGCGTCTGGCCGGTGAATTGCTCGACGCAGCCAACAATCGCGGCTCCGCCGTGAAGAAGCGCGAAGACACGCACCGGATGGCGGAAGCCAACCGCGCCTTCTCGCACTATCGCTGGTAGTTTGGGATACAGGAATACTCTCATGCCTCGTACTCATCCTCTCGCCGATTACCGCAATTTCGGGATTATGGCGCACATCGACGCCGGTAAGACGACGACGACCGAGCGTGTGCTTTACTATTCTGGCAAGTCCCACAAGATCGGCGAAGTTCACGACGGCGCCGCAACGATGGACTGGATGGAGCAGGAGCAGGAGCGCGGCATTACGATTACGTCGGCCGCGACGACCACGTTCTGGAAGCGGACGCCTGACGACCGCGAGCATCGCCTGAACATTATTGACACGCCTGGCCACGTCGACTTCACGATTGAAGTTGAGCGTTCATTGCGCGTTCTCGACGGCGCAGTGTGCGTGTTGGACGGCAACCAAGGCGTCGAACCGCAGACCGAAACTGTCTGGCGTCAGGGCGACAAGTACAACGTGCCGCGCATCGTGTTCGCCAACAAGATGGACAAGATCGGCGCGGACTTCTTCAACTGCGTCAATGATATGAAAGTGCGTCTTGGCGTACGTCCGGTGCCGCTGCAATTGCCGATCGGCATTGAAGCCTCGTTTAAGGGCATCGTCGATCTCGTCGAGATGCGCGCGATCGTTTGGCAAGACGAGAGCCTTGGCGCGAAGTTCAATATCGTTGAGATCCCAGACGACCTGAAAGAACAAGCCGTTGAGTATCGGAATGCGCTGATCGAAGCCGCCGTCGAACTCGATGACGACGCGATGGGCGCTTATCTGGATGGTGTCGAGCCAGACATCGCAACGCTGAAAAGACTGATTCGCAAGGCGGTTTTGACAGGCGCCTGGTATCCGATGCTTTGCGGTTCGGCATTCAAGAACAAAGGTGTTCAGCCTCTCCTCGACGCCGTTGTCGATTATCTTCCAAGCCCACTCGATCGCCCGGCGATCAAGGGGATTGATGTGCGCACTGAGGAAGAAGTTGAGCGCAAGTCGTCTGACGACGAACCGTTCGCCATGCTCGCATTCAAAATCATGGATGACCCGTTTGTTGGTACGATCACGTTCTGCCGCCTCTATTCGGGCAAGCTGAGCACTGGCGACGGTCTTCTAAATTCGACTCGCGACAAGAAAGAGCGCGTTGGCCGTATGCTGGAAATGCATGCGAACGACCGTAAGGACATTAAGGAAGCCTATGCCGGCGACATCGTCGCCTTGGCGGGCCTTAAGGATGTCCGCACGGGCGATACGCTGTGCGATCCGAACAAAGCGGTCATTCTTGAGCGAATGGAATTCCCTGAGCCCGTTATCGAAATCGCAATTGAGCCGAAATCGAAAGCGGACCAGGAAAAGCTTGGCGTCGCGTTGCAAAAGCTGGCTGCCGAGGATCCTTCGTTCCGTGTTTCGACCGACCAGGAATCCGGCCAAACCATCCTAAAAGGGATGGGCGAACTCCACCTCGACATTAAAGTCGATATCTTGCGCCGCACCTACAAGGTCGATGCAACGATCGGTCAGCCTCAGGTTGCGTATCGCGAGAAGCTCGGCAAGCGCTGCGAAATTGATTATACGCACAAGAAGCAAACAGGTGGGTCCGGCCAATTTGCGCGCATCAAGCTGGTGTTCGAACCGGGCGAGCCTGGTACGGGCTTCGTGTTTGAAAGCGCGATCGTCGGCGGCGCGGTTCCAAAAGAATTTATTCCGGGCGTCATTAAGGGGCTTGAGTCATCCAAGGATAATGGTCTGTTGGCCGGCTTCCCGTTGATCGATTTGAAGGCGACCTTGATTGACGGCGCATACCACGACGTCGACTCGAGCGTTCTCGCGTTCGAAATCGCCGCGCGCGCGGCCTTCCGTGAGCTGAAGGAGAAGGGCGATCCGCGTCTTCTTGAGCCCATTATGAAGGTCGAGGCGGTGTCGCCGGAAGAATTCGTCGGTTCAGTGATCGGCGATTTGAACTCGCGGCGCGGTATGATCCAAGGCCAAGATATGCGTGGCAACGCCACCATCATCAACGCCATGGTGCCGCTCGCAAACATGTTCGGATACGTGAATACGCTGCGGTCTTTTAGCCAAGGGCGTGCGTCGTTCACGATGCAATTCGATCATTACGATGAAGTGCCTCGTGCAGTGAGCCAGGAAGTCCTGGCGAAGCTAGCGGGGTAAGTTAGGCGCAAATCGCCGGCTTGGTGCTGGCGAAGATCGTCGAATGTGGGGCTCCATGACGCCGGGTGGCGTCGGGCGGTATTTTTAGTGAGGCCGCCGGTCTCGGGAGAAAAAGATGGCCAAGGCAAAGTTTGAACGTACGAAGCCGCATTGCAACATCGGCACCATCGGTCACGTCGACCATGGCAAGACGACGTTGACAGCTGCGATCACGATGGTGCTCGCCGAATCCGGCGGCGCCGTTGCGAAGAAATACGCAGATATCGACGCTGCGCCCGAAGAAAAGGCGCGCGGCATCACGATCAACACGGCGCACGTTGAATATGAAACTGCGGCGCGCCACTATGCACACGTCGACTGCCCTGGGCACGCTGACTATGTGAAGAACATGATCACTGGCGCCGCTCAAATGGACGGCGGCATCTTGGTTGTGTCCGCGGCTGACGGCCCAATGCCACAAACGCGTGAGCACATCCTGCTCGCCCGTCAGGTCGGCGTTCCGGCTCTGGTCGTGTTCATGAACAAGGTGGACATGGTCGACGACGCGGAGCTTCTCGAACTCGTTGAGATGGAAATCCGTGATCTGTTGTCTTCCTATGGTTTCCCAGGCGACGACATTCCGGTCATTAAGGGTTCGGCTTTGGCTGCGGCCGAAGGCCGTGACCCAGCCATCGGCCATGACAAGATTTTGGAATTGATGAAGGCGGTGGATGATTACATTCCGCAGCCTGAGCGTCCGATCGACAAACCATTCTTGATGCCGATCGAAGATGTTTTCTCGATCTCCGGCCGCGGCACGGTCGTGACCGGCCGCGTCGAACGCGGCATTGTGAAGGTTGGCGAAGAAGTTGAAATCGTTGGCATCCGCGACACCGTGAAGACGGTCGTCACCGGCGTCGAAATGTTCCGGAAGCTTCTCGATCAAGGTCAAGCGGGCGACAATATCGGTGCTTTGCTCCGTGGCGTCGACCGTGAAGGCGTTGAGCGTGGCCAGGTGCTTTGCCACCCAGGTTCGCTGAAGCCGCACAAAAAGTTCGAAGCTGAAGTCTACATCCTGACCAAGGAAGAAGGCGGCCGTCACACGCCGTTCTTCGGCAATTACCGTCCGCAATTCTACTTCCGCACCACTGACGTGACTGGCGTTGTCCAATTGCCAGCCGGCACGGAAATGGTGATGCCGGGCGACAATCTGAAGATGGCCGTTGAACTGATCACGCCGATCGCCATGGAAGAGAAGCTTCGCTTCGCTATCCGCGAAGGTGGCCGTACGGTTGGTTCGGGCGTCGTCGCCAAGATCCTCGATTAAGGATCTACTGATTATGGGGGCGGAACGGCTTTTGTGCTGTTCTGTCCCCGTTTTCGTTCTAGGAATTTCGCGGCGTCAGCCGCAGCGCGATTGAGAAAGTGCAGGGCATAGGGCCATGGATCGACAGCAAATCAGAATTCGCCTGAAGGCGTTCGACCATCGCATGCTCGATCAGTCGGCGCGCGAGATCGTCTCCACCGCCAAGCGCACCGGCGCGCAAGTGCGCGGCCCCGTTCCGCTGCCGACGCGTCTGGAGAAGTTCACCGTCAACCGTTCGCCGCACGTCGACAAGAAGAGCCGCGAGCAATTTGAAATTCGCACGCACAAGCGTGTTTTGGATATCGTCGACCCGACGCCGCAAACCGTGGACGCGCTGATGAAGCTCGACCTGGCCGCTGGCGTCGACGTTCAGATTCAAGTTTTGGGAGCCTAAGGCAATGCGTTCGGGCATCATCGCCAAAAAGCTCGGCATGACGCGCGTGTTCGCCGCAGATGGCGCACACGTTCCCGTCACCGTGCTCGCGCTCGACGGCTGCCAAGTCGTTGCACAGCGCACCGCAGACAAGGATGGCTACACAGCCTTGCAACTTGGCGCGGGCAAGAAAAAAGCCAAGAACACGTCGAAGGCGGAACGCGGTCATTTCGCAAAGGCGCAAGTTGAGCCGAAGCGTCAGGTCGTTGAATTCCGCGTGAGCGAAGACAATCTATTGCCGGTCGGCGCGGAAATCACGGCGGATCATTTCGCTGTTGGCCAAAAGGTTGACGTTTCGGGCGTCACGATGGGCCACGGCTTTTCGGGCGCCATGAAGCGCTGGAACTTCGGCGGTTTGCGCGCGACGCACGGCGTCTCCGTCAGCCACCGGAGTCACGGTTCGACCGGCCAGCGTCAGGATCCTGGCAAGGTTTTCAAGGGTAAGAAAATGGCGGGTCATTATGGCGCAGAGCGCGTCACGACCCAAAACCTCGTCATCGTCCGTACGGATCTCGAGCGTGGCCTTATTCTGGTCAAGGGCGCGGTTCCGGGCGTTGAGGGGACTTATCTCGAAGTGCGCGACGCCGCAAAGGTGAAAGCGCATGCTGATACGCCGAAGCCGGGCGCATTCCGTATGCCGGAAGCGCGCGAAGTGGCGCAGCAAGGTCAAGAAGGCGCCGCTCAATGAAGGTTGATGTTGTAACTCTCGATTCCGGCGCCGCCGGGTCGGTCGAGCTGCCGGATGACATTTTCGGCCTCGAACCGCGCAAGGATATCCTTGAGCGCGTTGTGCGTTGGCAATTGGCGAAGCGTCAAGCGGGCACCCACAAGGTGAAGCGCCGTGGCGAGATCAATCGTAGCCACTCGAAAATCTACAAGCAAAAGGGTACAGGCAACGCCCGTCACGGTTCGGCGAACGCGCCGATCTTTCGCGGCGGTGGCCGGGCTCACGGGCCAGAGGTGCGCAGCCATGCGCATGATCTACCGAAGAAAGTGCGTGCTCTGGGCTTGAAGTTCGCATTGTCCGCGAAGCTGATCGCAAAGGATCTCATCATCCTTGATGATGCGAAGCTGAGCGAAGCGAAGACGGCTATGCTCGCGGCGGCGATGACGAAACTGGGCGCGACCAACGCTTTGGTTATTGGCGGCGCTGCGCTCGACGAAAACTTCGCAAAGGCTGCGCGCAACATCCCGAATCTGGATGTGCTGCCGGTTCAAGGCGTCAATGTTTACGACATTCTCCGCCGCCGCAAATTGGTCCTTACCAAAGAAGCGGTGGAATCGATCAATGGCCGTCTCGGCAGTGAAACTGGGGCCGCGGCATGAAGCTCGAAAAACACTACAACACCATTCAGTCGCCGATCATCACGGAAAAGGCCACGCTCCTTTCCGAACTGAATCAGGTCGTATTCCGTGTGCCGCTGACGGCCACGAAGGATGACGTGAAGGCTGCGGTTGAAGAATTGTTCAAAGTGAAGGTGACGGCCGTCAACACGATCCGCGTGAAGGGCAAGACCAAGATGTTCCGTGGTCAGCCTGGCCGCCGCACCGACATCAAAAAAGCCATCGTGACCTTGGCCGACGGCCAGTCGATCGATGTGGCGACGGGGCTCTAAGATGGCGCTCAAGAATTTCTCCGCAACGTCACCCGGCCGGCGCCATCTGGTGCTGGTCAACCGGTCCGAGCTACACAAAGGCAAGCCCGTTAAGGCGCTGGTCGAAGGTCTGACGAAGTCGGGCGGTCGTTCAAACACTGGCCGCATCACGTCGTTCCGCACCGGCGGCGGCCACAAGCGGCTCTATCGTAAAGTTGACTTCAAGCGCCGCGACAAGTGGGGCATGGCCGCAACTGTCGAGCGTTTGGAATACGATCCAAATCGCACGGCTTTCATCGCCTTGATCAAGTACCAAGACGGCGAGCTGTCCTACATCTTGGCGCCGCAGCGTTTGAAGGTTGGCGACACGGTCATTGCGGCCGATACCGCGGACATCAAGCCAGGCAATACGATGCCGTTGCGCGCGATGCCTGTTGGCACGATCATTCACAATGTGGAATTGAAGCCGCTGAAGGGCGGTCAGATGGCGCGCGCCGCCGGCACCTATGCTCAGCTTGTTGGCCGCGATGGCGGTTATGCCCAGCTGCGTTTGACGTCGGGTGAGTTGCGCATGGTTCTGGATGGTTGCGTCGCCACGGTTGGTGCGGTTTCCAACCCGGACAATATGAATGAAAACTGGGGCAAGGCAGGCCGGACGATCTGGCTGGGCCGCCGTCCATCGGTTCGCGGCGTCGCCATGAACCCGGTCGATCACCCGCACGGCGGCGGCGAAGGTAAAACTTCCGGCGGCCGTCACCCAGTCACGCCGTGGGGCAAGAAGACCCGCGGTCCAAAGACCCGCAAATCTCGTCCGACGGATCGCTTGATCATCCGCCGCCGCAATTCGAAGAAGGCGTAAGCTATGCCGCGTTCAGTATGGAAAGGTCCGTTCGTCGACGGATACCTCCTGAAGAAGTCCGAGAAGGTCGCCGCCAGTTCTGGACGCCGCGATGCGATCAAGACGTGGTCGCGCCGCTCGACGATCATGCCGGAATTTATCGGTCAGACCTTTCAGGTCCACAACGGCAACAAATTCATCCCGGTTCTCGTGAGCGAGGAAATGGTGGGTCACAAGCTCGGTGAGTTCGCGCCGACCCGCACCTATTCCGGCCACGGCGCCGATAAGAAGGCGAAGAGGAAGTAATTCCATGTCGAAGCCAAAGGCTCCGCCTCGCCAGGCGAAAAACGAATCCCGATCGGTCGCGCGCATGCTGCGCACGAGCCCGCAGAAGCTGAATCTTGTCGCGGAATCCATCCGTGGCCTGTCGGCTGAAAAGGCGCTCGCCGAACTCCAGTTCTCGCCGAAGCGGATCGCGGTTGAGGTGCACAAGTGCCTGAAATCCGCGATTGCGAACGCGGAAAACAACCACGGGCTGGACATCGACGCCCTCATCGTCGCAGAGGCCTATGTCGGTAAGAACCTCGTTATGAAGCGCATGAGCGCACGAGCCCGCGGTCGCGGCGCACGGATCGAGAAGCCATTTTCGCAAGTCACGATCGTGCTGCGTCAAGCCGAGGAGGCCGCGTAATGGGTCAGAAGATCAATCCGATCGGCCTGCGCGTCGGGGTCAACCGCACTTGGGACAGTCGCTGGTATGCAAACACTGGCGAATACGCAAAGCTGCTTCATGAAGACCTGAAGATCCGAAAGTTTCTGAAGGCCAAGCTCCAACAGGCCGGCGTGTCGCGCATCATCATCGAGCGTCCGCACCGCCGCTGCCGCGTAACGATTTACGCCGCGCGTCCGGGCGTGGTCATCGGCAAAAAGGGCACCGACATCGACAAGCTCCGTAAGGAGTTGTCCACGATGGCGTCCGGCGAAGTTCATTTGAACCTCGTTGAAGTCCGCAAGCCGGAAATCGATTCGAAGCTGGTGGCAGAAGGCGTCGCGCAACAGCTCGAACGCCGTGTGGCTTTCCGCCGTGCGATGAAGCGTTCGATGCAATCTGCGATGCGTATGGGTGCGCTCGGCATTCGGATCAACGTGTCTGGCCGTCTGGGCGGCGCGGAAATCGCGCGCATGGAATGGTATCGTGAAGGCCGGGTGCCTTTGCATACGCTGCGCGCTGACGTGGATTACGCGTTGGTCGAAGCGAAGACGGCCTATGGCATCATCGGTGTGAAGGTGTGGATCTTCAAAGGCGAGATCATGGAGCATGATCCGATGGCGCAAGATAAGCGCGCCGCGGAAAGTGGCGACAGCCGTCCGCGCAACGAACGCGGTGATCGTCCTGAGCGTCCTCGCGGTGATCGTCCGGATCGCAATGATCGTCCCCGCCGCGGCCGCCGTGGCGCCCCTGGCGCCGATAGCGACAGCGCGTCCTGAGGAATTTGAGTCATGTTGCAACCAAAGAAGACAAAATTCCGCAAGGCGCATAAGGGGCGCATTAAAGGTCTCGCGACCTCCGGCGCGTCGCTGTCGTTTGGTGAATTCGGATTGAAGTCCCTTGAGCCTGAGCGTTTGACGGCGCGTCAGATCGAAGCGGCCCGCCGCGCGATCACCCGTCAAATGAAGCGGGCCGGCAAGGTATGGATCCGGATTTTCCCGGATGTCCCTGTGTCGTCCAAGCCGACCGAAGTACGGATGGGTTCCGGTAAGGGCGCTCCAGAATTCTGGGCGGCGCGCGTAAAGCCGGGTCGCATCTTGTTTGAAATCGATGGCGTTCCAGAAGACGTTGCGCGTGAAGCGCTGCGCCTTGGCGCCGCTAAGCTGCCAGTGCGCACACGTGTCGTGACGCGCATCGGCGAGAACTAAGGAGAGGTCCCGTGAAAATCGAAGATACGCGCGGACTGTCGCCGGATCAGCTCAAGGACAAACTCCTTGATCTGAAGAAAGAACAATTCAACCTGCGGTTCCAAAAGGCCACCGGCCAATTGGAAAACCTAGCCCGCGTGCGCCAAGTGCGCCGCGATATCGCGCGGATCAAGACGGTCATGCGTGAGAAGCTCGGTCAGAACGCGGCCTAAGGAGAGACATCGATGCCCCGCCGCGTAATGGAAGGAACTGTGGTTAGCGACAAAGGCGACAAGACCATCATCGTGAAGGTCGAACGCACCATGTTGCACCCAGTTATGAAGAAAACGATCCGTCTCTCGAAGCGCTATCACGCGCATGATGAGGCAAATTCGTACAAAGAGGGTCAGCGCGTGGAAATCCGCGAGTGCTCGCCAAAGTCAAAATTGAAGCGCTGGGAAGTTGTGGGCCTTGTTGGCGCACAATCCCGCGGCGCTGAATAAGGTCGGTCCGTCATGATCCAAATGCAGACCAATCTCGAGGTCGCTGACAATTCCGGCGCTAAGCGCGTCCAGTGCATCAAGGTGCTGGGCGGGTCTATGCGACGTTACGCGACCGTCGGGGACATCATCGTCGTATCCGTAAAGGAAGCAATTCCCCGCGGCCGCGTGAAAAAAGGTGACGTGCGTAAGGCGGTTGTTGTGCGCATCTCGAAAGACATTAAGCGCAAGGATGGCTCGGTCATTCGTTTCGACCGTAACGCCGCCGTGCTCGTGAACAATCAAGGCGAACCGATCGGCACGCGGATCTTCGGCCCAGTTCCTCGCGAACTGCGCGCCAAGAACCACATGAAGATCATCTCGCTGGCTCCGGAGGTCATTTGATGGCCGCGAAGATTAAAAAAGGCGATGAAGTCATCGTGCTGACCGGCCGCGACAAGGGCCGCACCGGAAAGGTGCTCGAAGTGCGCCCGACGGAAAGCAAGCTGGTCGTGGACGGCGTGAACATCGCCACGCGTCACGTGAAGCCGTCTCAAGCAGACCCTCAGGGCGGCATGAAGCGGACGCCGGCGGCGCTGCACGTTTCGAATGTTGCGCTCGTGGATCCAAAAAATGGTGGACCGACGCGCGTAGGTTTTAAGGTCGTCGACGGCAAAAAAGTGCGCGTCGCCAAAAAGTCGGGCGAGGTCATCGATGGCTGAGACTAAATACGAACCCCGAATGAAGACGCTGTACCGGAGTGAAATCCGCGACAGCCTCACGAAGGAGTTCTCCTACACGAACCCCATGCAGATCCCGCAACTCGACAAGGTTGTGATTAATATGGGCGTGGGTGAAGCAGTTCAGGACACCAAGAAGGTTCAATCGGCCATTGCGGCGCTGACGGCGATTTCCGGTCAAAAGCCGGCGTCGACCCGCGCCAAGAAGTCGATCGCGAGCTTCAAGCTCCGCGAGAATATGGTGGTGGGCTGCAAGGTCACCCTCCGTAAGGATCGCATGTACGAATTCCTCGACCGCCTGGTCACGATCGCGCTGCCGCGCGTGAAGGACTTCCGCGGCTTGAACGGCAAGAGCTTCGACGGCCGCGGCAATTACGCCATGGGCGTTAAAGAACATATCGTGTTCCCAGAAATCAATTACGACCAAGTCGATACGATCTGGGGCATGGACATTATCGTCTGCACGACGGCGAGAAGTGACGCGGAAGCAAAAGCGCTTTTGCGTGAATTCAACTTCCCGTTCCGGAACTAGGAGCCGGGCATGGCAAAGAAAAGCGCAATCAATCGCAATAAGCATGTTGAAAAGCTTATTGGAAAATACGCCGCCCGGCGCGCCCGTCTGAAGGCGATCATCCTCGATGAAACTCTTCCGCTGGAAGATCGTTTCGAGGCGCGTCTGAAGCTGGCCGAGCTGCCGCGTGCATCGAGCCCGGTGCGATATCGCAACCGCTGCGAAGTGACCGGCCGTCCACGGGCGTTCTATCGCAAGCTAAAAATGTCGCGGATCGCTCTGCGCGATCACGCAAGCCAGGGACTCGTCCCCGGCATGGTGAAGTCGAGCTGGTAAGGGGCATTCGAAGATGAATCTGACCGACCCCTTGGGTGATATGCTGACTCGGATCCGCAATGCGCAAATGCGCGGGCGGTCCGCTGTCTGTTCTCCGTCGTCTAAATTGCGCGAAAACGTTCTCAACGTTCTCGAGCGTGAGGGCTATATTCGCGGCTTCGCGGAGATCGAGAAGGACGGCAAGCGCGAGCTTGAGATCCAGCTGAAATATTTCGACGGCGCGCCTGTGATCTCTGAGATCAAGCGCGTCTCCAAACCTGGCCGCCGGGTCTATTCCGCGGTGAAGGATCTTCCGCTGGTCCGCAACGGCCTCGGCATCTCCGTTCTGTCCACGCCGAAGGGCGTGATGTCAGATGCAGACGCCCGGGCGCAGAATGTCGGCGGCGAGATCCTGTTCCGCGTTTATTAAGAGGCAAGCGCCATGTCGCGCATCGGTAAAAAACCAATCACTGTCCCGCAAGGGGCGCAGGTGACTCTGTCCGGTCAGGACTTGAAGGTGAAGGGCCCCAAGGGCGAACTCACGTTTAAGCTGATCGACGAGGTCCTGGCGAAGCTCGAAAACAACGAACTCACGCTGTCTCCGCGCAATGACAGCCAGCGTGCGCGGGCGATGTGGGGGATGGCCCGCTCGGTCGTCGCCAATCAAGTGACGGGCGTCACGACTGGTTTTGAAAAGAACCTTGAACTGACGGGCGTCGGCTATCGTGCTCAAATGAAGGGCTCGACGCTGGTTCTCCAACTCGGCTACAGCCACGACGTTGAGTACACGCCAAAAGACGGCGTGAAGATCGAAACGCCGAAGCCTACCGAAATCAAGATCTCGGGCATCGACAAACAAGCCGTCGGTCAGACCGCTGCGGAAATCCGTTCGTATCGTCCGCCAGAGCCTTACAAGGGCAAGGGTGTGAAGTTTGCGGGCGAAGTGGTCCGTCGCAAAGAAGGCAAGAAGAAATAAGCCATGGTTGGTCGTCTTCCTCATACCGCGCAACGCGCACGCCGCGTACGCACCCGGCTCAAAAAGCTCTCCAACGGCCGTCCTCGGCTGACGGTGACGCGCTCATCGAAAAACATCTCGGTGCAAGTCATCGACGATGCGAACGGCGTGACGCTCGCCGCTGCATCGACCTTGGAAAAAGATTTCAAGTCTAGCAGCAAGACCGGCGCGGACCGCTCCGCGGCGGAAGCGATCGGCAAGTTGATCGCGCAACGCGCTCTGGAGAAGGGCGTTAAGGAAGTCGTGTTCGATCGCGGCGCTTACATTTATCATGGCCGGGTGAAAGCCTTGGCCGACGCCGCCCGTGAGGGCGGCCTCAATTTCTAATCGGGAGCCGATTTAATGGCGCGTCGCACTGAAGAACGGGATAGCGAATTGGTCGACCGCTTGGTCGCCATCAATCGCGTCGCCGCGACTGTTAAGGGCGGCAAGCGTTTCGGCTTTGCCGCGCTTGTCGTTGTGGGCGATCAGAAGGGCCGCATCGGCTTCGGTCACGGCCGGGCGCGCGAAGTGCCTGACGCAATCCGCAAAGCGACGGACGAGGCGAAGAAGTCTCTGATCCGCGTGCCGCTGCGCGAAGGCCGCACGCTGCATCACGACGGCGCTGGCCGTTGGGGCGCCGGCAAGGTTTTATTGCGCGCCGCCCCTCCAGGCACGGGCCTTATTGCGGGTGGCCCAATGCGCGCTGTGCTCGAAGTGCTGGGCGTGCAAGACGTTGTTTGCAAGTCGCAAGGATCCTCGAACCCGTACAACATGGTGCGCGCCACGGTGGACGCGTTGAAGCGCCAAGTGTCGCCACGCCAAGTCGCCAATAAGCGCAATCTAAAGGTGGGCGACATCGTCGCGCGCCGTCGCGATGGCGCTTCGGCCGAAGGCGAAGTAGCGGCTGAAGGCTAAGGAATACGTCGATGACCAAAAAGACGATCTTTGTGAAGCAAACGGGCAGCCCAATTCGCCGCAACAGCGCACAACGCGCAACGTTGAAGGGTTTGGGGCTGGGCCAAGTCGGCCGCGTGCGCGAACTCGAAGACACTCCAGCCGTTCGCGGCATGGTGGCGTCGATCGCGCACATGGTTGCGATTGTGGATTCGGCTGCTTAAGTCAGCGCTTGAAGAGATGGGGCGGGCCAGGCTCGCCAGGGAGTAGTGTGATGAAGCTCAATGAGCTCGCCGACAATGAAGGTTCCCGCCCAGGCCGTATGCGCGTGGGTCGTGGCGTCGGCTCCGGCAAAGGCAAAACCTGCGGTCGCGGCGTCAAGGGCCAAAAGTCACGCCGTGGCGTGCACTTGAAGGGCTTCGAAGGCGGCCAGATGCCGATCCAGATGCGCGTGCCGAAGCGTGGCTTCAACAAGCACCGTCCGGACCAGTTTGCTTGGGTCAACCTCTCGCGCCTTCAAAAGGCCATCGACTCGGGCAAGTTGAACGCGTCCGCTACGATCGACGAAGCCGCGCTGCTCAAAGCAGGCTTGGTGCGTCGCATCCACGACGGCGTGCGCTTGCTGGGCAAGGGCGAGCTGAAGGCGAAGGTCAACCTGGCGATTACGGCCGCTACGGCGTCCGCAATTGCGGCTGTCGAAAAGGCAGGCGGCTCAATCAAGGTCGCCGCTGTCGAAGCTGAGGCCTAATCGCACACGCCGCCCGAATAGGGTTAGCTTGCGCGTGTGTTGAGTAACAGGGAGAGCGCTCGCTTATGGCCTCAGCAGCGGAACAATTAGCCGCCAATCTGAATTTCGGCGCTTTTTCTAAGGCGACCGAGCTGCAAAAGCGCATCTGGTTCACACTGGGCGCTTTGGTGGTTTACCGCCTGGGCACGTATATTCCGCTGCCGGGCATCGATCCCGCTGCATTCGCCGCGACGTTCAGCCAACAGCAGGGCGGCATTCTGGGCATGTTCAACATGCTGGCCGGCGGCGCCGTTGAGCGTATGGCCGTGTTCGCGTTGAATATAATGCCGTACATCTCGGCGTCGATCATCGTGCAATTGATGACGACCGCCATTCCGTCTTGGGAAAAGCTCAAGAAGGAAGGCGAATCCGGCCGCAAGCAGCTGAACCAATATACCCGCTGGCTCACCGTCGTTTTGGCGATCTTCCAAGGCTATGGCATCGCGATTGGCCTTGAGAATTCTCAAAATGTTGTGACGGATCCTGGCCTGTTTTTCCGCGCCACAACCGTGATCACGCTTTTGTGCGGCACTATGTTCGTTATGTGGCTGGGCGAGCAAATCACGGCGCGCGGCGTCGGCAACGGCTCCTCGCTGATCATCTTCGCCGGGATTATTGCCTCTATGCCGCGTGCGATCCTGCAAACCTTGGAACTGGGCCGCACGGGCAATCTGAACTTCTTCATGTTCATCGTGATCGTCGCGATCGTGATCGGCGTGATTTTCCTGATCGTCTTCATCGAGCGCTCTCAACGGCGTTTATTGATCCAATATCCGAAGCGGCAAGTCGGCAACCGCATGTTCCAAGGCGACAGTTCGTTCCTGCCGCTAAAGATCAACACCGCCGGCGTCATTCCGCCGATCTTCGCTTCGTCGCTGCTGTTGCTGCCGCACACCTTCGCGAGCTTTAATCCAAGCGCCACGCCGAGCTGGTTGCAGGGGATTGTGGGCGCGATTGCGCATGGTCAGCCGGGTTATATGGTCGCCTATGCCGCGCTGATCATATTCTTCAGTTTCTTCTACACGTCCGTCGTCTTCAATCCGGATGAGACGGCCGATAATCTGCGGAAGTATGGTGGGTTCCTACCCGGTATTCGTCCCGGCAAGAAGACGGCGGAATATCTCGATTATGTTCTGACTCGTCTCACGGTGATCGGCGCGCTTTACATTACGCTGGTCTGTCTGCTGCCTGAATTCATGATCGCCTATTACAAAGTCCCATTCTATCTGGGCGGCACCTCTCTTTTGATTGTCGTGTCGGTTACGATGGATACGGTGGCGCAAATGCAATCGCATCTGCTTGCCCACCAATACGAAGGACTGATCAAGCGCAGCAAACTGAGGGGGAAAGATAGATGATCAATCTCGTTCTCTTCGGCGCGCCTGCGGCCGGGAAGGGCACTCAAGCCAAGCGCCTGGTGGCGGAACGCGGATTTCTCCAGCTCTCCACTGGCGACATGCTGCGTGCAGCACGCGCCGCCGGGTCGGAATTGGGTAAGAAGGTCGCCGCGATTATGGATTCCGGCGCTCTGGTGTCCGATGAAATCGTGATTGCCTTGATTGAGGCCGAACTGGATGCCCACAAGGACGCCGTTGGCTTTATTTTTGACGGCTTTCCGCGCACGGTGCCACAGGCTGAAGCGCTCGACGCCGTGCTGCAAAAGCATGGGCAGTCGATCGATAGCGTCATTCTACTTGCGGTGGATGAGACTGCGCTGCTGAGCCGGATCGAAAAACGTTTCAAGGAAGAGGGCCGGGCGGACGACAACCCAGACACCTACAAAGTCCGTTTACAGAAATACAAAGAACAGACCGAGCCATTGGTCGCGTTCTACAAGAATACCGGCAAGGTCGTGACGGTCGACGGGATGGCGGCGGTGGAAACCGTGGCCAAGGCAGTCGGCGCTGCGGTCGACGCGATCCACAAATAGGAGCGCGGCAGGGCTTAGCCCGCCCACTTTGGTTAAAGTGGAGGGTAAAAAGGAGGGCGAAGGAGGAAACTCTGTCGCTTTCAAGATTGACGTATAAACCGGCGGAAGTTAAACACCGCCTTTCGCGAAGAGAACAGCTCCCGAGACGGCCAAAAGCCGCTCTTGGCGTGCTGTTATTGGGTTTTGGAGAGCCGAAGTGGCCCGTATCGCAGGCGTAAACATCCCTACCAACAAGCGGGTTGTTGTTGCCCTTCAATATATTCACGGCATTGGCGAAGCCAAGGCTAAGGAAATCTGTGAAAAAGTCGGAATTGATGCGCCTCGTCGCGTCAACCAGCTGACCGACGCAGAAGTCCTGCAAATTCGCGAGACAATCGACCGCGACTACACGGTCGAGGGCGATTTGCGCCGCGAAGTCGCGATGAACATCAAGCGCCTGATGGACCTGGGCTCCTATCGCGGCCTGCGGCATCGCCGCGGTCTGCCGGTCCGCGGCCAGCGCACACACACAAATGCGCGGACGCGCAAGGGCCCGGCGAAGGCGATCGCCGGCAAAAAACAAGCAACCCGTAAGTAATCGGGCAAAAAGGTAGATCGATGGCCAAGCCGGACACCACACGCGTTAAAAAACGCGAGCGTAAAAATATCGCCACTGGCGTTGCGCACGTAAACGCGAGCTTCAACAACACTAAGATCGTGATCACGGACGCGCAGGGAAATGCTATCTCCTGGTCGTCGGCCGGCACGATGGGTTTCAAGGGATCGCGGAAGTCCACGCCGTACGCGGCGCAGATCGCCGCGGAAGACGCTGGCCGCAAGGCGATGGAACATGGCATGCGCACGCTCGAAGTGAACGTGTCCGGCCCTGGTTCAGGTCGTGAATCGGCGCTGCGCGCGCTTCAAGCCGTGGGTCTGCAAGTGACGTCAATCCGTGACGTGACGCCGATCCCGCACAATGGCTGCCGTCCACCGAAGCGCCGCCGCGTCTAATCTGTATTTTTCGGCGCGGTTTCGCCGCGCCTTTTTGTGTTTGAACCGCCGAGGTATCCTCGATGCTCTTAGAGAAAAATTGGCAGGACCTGAGCCGTCCGAAAAAGCCCGTGATCGAACACGGCTTCGACCCCAAGCGCCGCGCGCGCTTGATCGTCGAGCCGCTTGAGCGCGGCTATGGCGTGACGCTTGGCAACGCGCTGCGGCGCGTCCTGCTGTCGTCGCTGCAAGGCGGCGCCGTGACGTCGATCCAGATCGATGGCGTGCTGCATGAGTTTTCATCGATCCAAGGCGTCCGCGAAGACGTCACCGATATCATCCTGAACATCAAGCAATTGGCGATCAAGGTTTCGGGCGAAGGTCCAAAGCGCGTGACGTTGCGGGCGACTGGCCCTGGTGAAGTCACCGCCGGCCAGATCCAAACCGTCGCCGGCGTCGACATACTCAATCCAGAACACGTGATCTGCACGCTGGACGAAGGCGGTTCGCTGCGCATGGAACTGACCGTTGATATCGGCAAAGGCTACGTGGCCGCCGATCGCAACCGTCCGGACGATGCGCCGATCGGCTTGATCGCCGTCGATAGCGTTTATTCGCCAGTGCGCCGCGTAGCCTATCGCGTTGAGAGCACGCGTTCGGGTCAGGTGCTCGATTACGATAAGCTGATCCTCGATGTGGAAACCAATGGCGCAGTGAGCCCTGAAGATTCCGTGGCCTTGGCCGCGCGCATCCTGCAGGACCAGCTGCAAGCCTTCGTCACTTTCGAAGAGCCGAAGGCGAAGCGCACCGAGGAAGACAAGCCCGATCTGCCGTTCAACCCAGCTTTGCTGAAGAAGGTCGAAGAGCTCGAGCTCTCGGTCCGTTCCGCGAATTGCCTGAAGAACGACAACATCGTTTATATCGGCGACCTCATCCAGAAGTCGGAAGCTGAAATGCTCCGCACCCCGAATTTCGGCCGCAAGTCGCTGAACGAAATCAAGGAAGTCCTCGCCACGATGGGTCTCCATCTGGGCATGGAAGCCCCGAATTGGCCGCCTGAGAATATCGAAGAGCTGGCCAAGAAGTACGAAGAGAAAATGTAAGGGGCAGGGGCGCATTGCCCCTGAACCCAGATAGGGAATAAGACCATGCGCCACGCGCACGCCTTTCGGAAGCTGAACCGCACCGCTTCGCACCGCAAAGCTTTGTTCGCCAATATGGCGGCGGCTTTGATCAAGCACGAGCAGATCGTCACCACCTTGCCGAAAGCCAAGGCGTTGCGGCCCGTTGTGGAGAAGCTGGTCACGTTGGCCAAGAAAGGTGATTTGAATTCGCGCCGCTTGGCCATCGCCCGCATCCGCGACGTCGATATGGTCAAAAAGCTCTTCGAAACGATTGGTCCGCGCTATGAATCGCGCGCCGGCGGTTACACGCGCGTCTTGAAGGCGGGCTTCCGCTTTGGCGACAACGCACCGCAAGCCGTGATCGAGTTCGTTGATCGCGACGAAGCTGCAAAGGGCCAAGATTCCGGCCAGCAGGAAGCCGCGGCGTAATAACGCCCCAATTCAGCGTTTAAAACCGCCCCCGCTAGAGCCTGCCCGTGACAGGGCTTGGACCTTGCCGCGTTGAAACACAGCTGTGGTTTCAGCCGGCGTCTCTAAAGGGGATTTGTTTTTATGGTTCGCAATTCGTCCAAAGCTTCGGCTCTCGTGGCTTCGGCCTGCATTGGCGCCTTGCTCATTGGCGCCGGCGTAATGAACGCCGCGCCCGCGCGCGCCGCAGACTTTAAGGAAGTTCCGGCCAGCCGTGCGCAAGTCCAGCTCTCTTTCGCGCCCATCGTGAAGCGGGCGGCGCCGGCCGTTGTGAACGTCTATTCTCAAAAAGTGGTCAAGACAGCGGCTCGCCGATCGCCCTTTGCGGATGATCCTTTTTTCCGTCAGTTCTTTGGCGATCAAGCGCTCGGCGGCGCCCCTAAGCAGCGGGTGGAGAATTCGCTCGGGTCTGGCGTCATCGTGCGCGGCAACGGCATTATCGTGACCAATAATCACGTCGTGGCGGGCGCAGATTCCTTGCGCGTCGTCCTCGCGGATCGCCGCGAATTTTCGGCAAAAGTGCTGGTTGCCGATGCGCGCACTGACCTTGCAGTGCTGAAGATCGAGACCGGCAATGAAAAGTTGCCGACCGTCGATTTCGCCGACACACGTAAGACCGAAATTGGCGATATGGTTTTGGCCATCGGCGATCCGTTTGGCGTCGGCCAAACCGTCACGTCCGGCATTGTTTCGGCCCTCGCACGCAGCAATGTCGGCATCTCCGATTACGCATTTTTCATTCAGACGGACGCGGCCATCAATCCGGGCAATTCCGGCGGTGCGCTGATCGATTCCAATGGGGATCTCATCGGGATCAATACGGCGATTTACTCAAAGGGCGGCGGTTCCAACGGCATCGGCTTCGCGATTCCGGCGGAAATGGTCAGCCGCGTCGTCGACAACGCCATCAGCGAAGGCAAATTGGTGCGGCCATGGATTGGCGCAATGGGCCAGCCGGTAACCCAGGAAATCGCAACGAACCTGTCGCTCGCCAAGCCGCAGGGCGTGTTGCTGAGCCAAGTCTATCCTGGTTCTCCGGCCGATCGCGCGGGCCTGAAGTCCGGCGATATCGTATTGTCCGTCGACGACCAGGCGGTGTTTGACGAAAAAGGCATCCGCTATATCGCCGCCACCAAGCGCGCGGGCGAACAAGTGAAGATCAATGTTCTGCGCAAGAACCAGCAATTGAATTTGATCACGAGCGTGACCGCGCCGCCGGAAAGCCCCGCGCGCGACAAGCGGACCTTAAAGGGTGAACAGCCTTTGGCGGGCGCGGCGGTCGTCAATCTGTCGCCTGCCGTGGCCGACGAAATCGGAACCGATCCCTTCAAAAAGGGCGTCATGATCATGGAAATCCCAAACACGGCCATCGCCGCGCGGACGGGCTTCCGCCCCGGCGACGTCGTGCTGGAGATCAATGGCGAAAGGATCAGCTCAACCGCCGATCTGGACCGCGTGACGCAAACCAAACCGCCAGCCTGGATGGTGGCGATTGAACGCGACGGCAAGCGCGTCGAGGCGCAATTCCGCGGTTAAGCACAGTCCGTGCTGAAAGCAGGGCGGAAGCGGAAAAAGCCGCTATATGACCATATCGCGCGGGACATGAGTCTCGTGGTTCAGGCGCCGCTTAAATGACGGATCTTTTTGAAGCTGCAGGCATGTCGGAGGAGGCCCCACGGCCTCTGGCAGACCGATTGCGGCCGAAAGGTCTGACGGAAGTCGTCGGCCAGGATCATCTTCTCTCCGAAGAAGGCCCGATCGGGCGGATGCTGGTGCAAAAGCGTTTGGCGTCGATGATCCTCTGGGGCCCGCCGGGCGTCGGCAAGACCACGATCGCGCGCTTGCTTGCCGATCACGCTGGCCTGCATTTCGAAACGCTTTCCGCAGTGTTCTCGGGCGTGGCAGATTTGCGTAAGGCGTTCGAAGCGGCCAAGGCGCGCCGCTCCATGGGCACGGGCACCTTGTTGTTCGTGGATGAAATCCATCGCTTCAATCGCGCACAGCAGGACAGCTTTCTGCCCTATGTCGAAGAGGGCGTGGTGACGCTGGTCGGCGCCACGACGGAGAATCCCAGCTTCGAGATCAATGGCGCGTTGCTGTCGCGCTGTCAGGTCTTTGTGCTGAAGCGGCTCGATGCGGACGCGGTGGAGAAGCTCCTCCAACGCGCCGAAGCGCATCTCGGCAAGATTCTGCCGCTGACTCCGGACGCACGCACAGCGCTGATCAATATGGCCGATGGCGATGGGCGCTATTCCCTTGTGCTGGCCGAGGAGGCGCATCGCCTCAATCCCAAAGCGCCGATGGACATCAAGGCGCTGAGTAAAGCGCTGCAAAAGCGCGCGCCCGCATACGACAAGGATCGCGAAGAGCATTACAATCTGATCTCCGCGCTGCATAAAGCAGTACGCGGATCGGACCCGGACGCAGCGCTCTACTGGCTCGCGCGCATGCTGTCGGGCGGCGAGGATCCTTTGTTTATCGCACGCCGCGTCGTGCGCATGGCGGTGGAGGATATCGGGCTCGCCGACCCCAATGCGCTGGTGCAGGCGAACGCCGCCAAAGAGGCCTATGATTTTCTAGGCAGTCCCGAAGGCGAATTGGCCATCGCGCAGGCGGTGATTTACATGGCCTGCGCGCCGAAATCGAATGCCGGCTATGTCGCCTATAAAGGCGCGTTGCGCGCCGCAAAGGACACTGGGTCTCTCATGCCGCCCGCGCATATCCGCAATGCCCCGACCAAGCTCATGGAAGATCTGGGCTATGGGGCCGGCTACGAATATGACCACGACGCGGATGGCGGTTTTTCCGGACAGAATTACTTCCCGGATGAAATGGAGCGGCAGCAATTCTACCGGCCCACGGATCGCGGCATCGAAGCGCGGATCAAGGAACGGCTCGAGCGTTATGCGCAAATCAGGATGAAACGTGGGAATGACTAAACCGGAGTGGCGGCAACCGCGCGCCAAAGATCCGCACCAGAAGTTTCCACGCCGCCAACGCGATTGGGCGGTGGAGGGCAAGCCCTTTCCGATCACGGAGGAAGACGCCGCCTTTGTGCGGACTTTGCTGGTGCACGAAGATCAGCACATTCTTGCCTTCAACAAACCCTCCGGTATTTCCGCGCAGGCCGGCAAGGAGGGCATCAAAACGCTTGATCGCCTGCTGACGGCCTTCGCCAAATCCAACGGCAAGCGGCCGCAACTGGTGCATCGGCTCGATCGCGAAACGTCCGGCGTCATTGTGGCGGCGCGAAATTACCCGGCGGCGGGCTTCCTCGGCAAAGCCTTCGCCGAACGGCGGACCGCCAAGACCTATCTGGCGCTGGCCTGCGGCGACAATATCGCCGACGAGGGCACGTTCGACACGGCGCTCAAACGCTACCGCGATCCGCGCGGCTTCGACGCCATGCGCGCAGCGGCGCCGGACGATCCAGAGGGCGATGCGGCGCTGACAAAATACCGCACGCTAGCGGGCGGCGCGGGCTGGCGTTTGCTGCACATGGAGCCGGTGACGGGCCGCATGCATCAGCTCCGCGCGCATTTGGCGCTGGCTGGCGCGCCGATTGCGGCCGACCAAAAATATGGCGGCCTGAACGGCATTGGCGCCGTTCAGATCCCGCGCTTGATGTTGCATGCTCTGTCGATCACGCTGCCGCATCCCGACGGCGGCGACATCACCTTACGCGCGCCGCCGCCGGAAGCGTTCGAGACGGTTATGCAAGGTTTGGGCGCGCCAGAGGCGCTGGAGGCGTTGTGAAGCTCATACGCACAGGGCGGATCAAGAAACACATCGGCACGGTCGGCCGGGATTTGGCCGTGCTGCGACTGGCGCTGAAAGATCCAAGGACGCCCTGGTACGCGAAGGCGATCGTGGGCTTGGTCGTGTTTTATGCCGTCAGCCCGATCGACCTGATCCCAGATTTTATTCCGATTATCGGCCAACTCGACGATTTGATCATCGTCCCGCTCGGTCTGAAGCTCGCCTCAAAATTGGTGCCCCAGCCGCTGATGGAGGAATACACGCGGCAGGCGATCTTGATCGCGCAAGGCAAAACGATCAAACCGGTGAACAAGCGCTTGATTGGGGCAATCGTGGTGGTAATCGCCCTTTGTCTCGCCGTTGCGGCCTGGAAACTAAATTTGCTGCATTTTTCCCCGGCCAAAGCGCCTTAGTCCTTGCGTCCGGCTAATGACGGATCGCCGTTCCCCCGCTATCTAAAGAGCATGAACGGGATCATCTGGGTTGCTCTGGGCGGCGCTATTGGTGCAGCCGCACGCTATGGCACGGACGCAGCGGCCCAAAGGCTTCTGGGCGGAGCCCCGCATTGGGGCACCTTGGTGTGCAATGTCCTGGGGTCGTTTTTGGCTGGCTTGATGTTCGGCGCGTTGCTGCGCGGCGAGATCAGCATCGAGCAGCGTTTGTTTTTTGGCGTCGGCATGTTGGGCTCTTATGCGACATTCGCATTCTTCAGCCTCGATGCGATGCGCATGATTGAGGACGGCGCGTGGCCGCAGGCCGTGGGCTATGCCTTTGCAACTTTGTTATTGTCGCTTGGCGCGGTCGGCCTCGGCCTGGTGCTGGCGCGCGGAACCTGATTGATGAGTAGCACAACTGAGACCCTGAAGGTCGGCGTCGACGACGGCGAAGTCCGGCTTGATCGCTATCTGCGCCGCAAATTTCCAAAGCTGACGCAGGTGCGCATCGAAAAACTGCTGCGCTCCGGACAGATTCGCGTTGATGGCGGGCGTGCAAAATCCTCGGATCGTGTGGGGCCAGGCCAGGAAGTCCGCCTGCCTCCCGCCGCAATTCTCTATGCCGCGCCGCCGCCTAAAGCCGAGCACACTATTGTGCGCGGCGTTTCGGAAGACGTGCGCAAGATGATCCTGTTTGAGGATCACGACGTGCTCGTGGTCAACAAACCCTTCGGCGTGCCGACCCAAGGCGGAACGGGCATCGGCGATAAAAATATGGACGACATGGTGGCGGCGCTTGGCAATGAAGGCGGCTCGCGGCCCAAGCTTGTGCATCGTCTCGACCGCGACACGACCGGCGTGCTGGTGTTTGGCAAAACGCCCGTGTCCACGGCGGCCTTGGCGGAATCCTTCCGCAACCGCGACACTATGAAAGTTTACTGGGCCATCGTGCTTGGAATGCCGCGACCGGCGACCGGACAAATCCGGTCCTGGATGCGGAAGGAATTTGGCGGCCCCGGCCAATCCGACCGTGAAATGATGCGGCCCGCCATTCAAAAGGACGAAGGCGCGCTACACGCCATCACCGATTACCTGGTGCTGCAAAACGCCGGGCAGGAAGCGGCCTGGATGGCGCTGCGTCCCGTCACGGGCCGGACGCATCAATTGCGTTTTCACATGCAGGAAATCGGCAATTCGATCGCGGGCGATTCCAAATACAAGTGTGATCGGCAAACGCCGGGCGGACTCGGCGGCAAGCTCTTGCTGCATGCCCGTGCAATCGAACTGCCGCATCCAAAAAAGGGCAATCTGCGCGTCATTGCGCCGACTCCTGCGCACATGCAAAATGCCTTTGAGCTGTTGGGCTTTGATGAGCGCGACGCCAAGGATCCGTTCGAACCTTTCATCTGATGACAACGCTCAAGCTCGCCATCTTCGATTTCGACGGCACGCTCGTCGATAGCCGCCGCAATATTCAAATGGCGATGGAGCGCGCGTTCACGGCGTTCGGCATGGCGCCGCCAGCCTATGACGACACGCGCAAAATCGTTGGCTTGAGCCTTTTCGAAGCCTGCCAACAGCTTGTGCCGGGCATCGACGCGGACGGGGTCAATATCCTCGCGGAGCATTACAAAAACGCCTTCTTAGACATGCGCAAAGAGCCCGGCCATTCAGAGCCGCTTTACGATGGGGCGGCCGAGACGCTCCGGCGCTTGCGCAAGGACGGCTGGCTGGTCGCGGGCGCAACAGGCAAATCTCATCGCGGCGTCGCCACTGTGATCGAGGGCCATGCGCTGCACGATGTTTTCGACGTCGTGCGCTGCGCAGACGACGGTCCCGGCAAGCCGCATCCTTTCATGGTTGCAGATTGCCTCAAGCATCTCGGCGTTGACGGCGTCGATGCAGTGATGATCGGCGACACCAGCTTTGACATGGCGATGGGGCGCGCCGCGGGCGTGCAGACGCTCGGCGTGTCTTGGGGCTTTCACACACAAGATGAAATCGCAGATGGCGGCGCGCACCTGATCGTCCACAATTTCGAAGACATGGATTCGGCGCTGGACCGGTTCGCCGCCGCGCGAACTTTGGATCATACGCGATGAGCGAACTCGCACTTGAGCCGGCCAAGAAATTCTACAAAGCCGCAACGCACGCGCCAGCGCCGGAAGGCGAGGGGTTTGTGGTGTTGTTAGACGGCCGCACACTGCGCACGCCCGCGAAGGCAATCCTCGCCGTGCCAAGTGAAAGTCTCGCCGCCTTGATCGCTGGCGAATGGCACGCACAGGAGGAGCGCATTCTGCCAGGCGCCATGCCGATCACGCGCCTGACCAATGTGGCGCTCGACCGCATGCCGGCGGCGCGCACCGAGACCGTCGCTGAGATCGTCAAATACGCCAAGTCGGATCTCCTGTTGGCGCGGGCGGAGGAACCGGACGGCCTGGTCGCGGCTGAGCGCCAAGCCTGGGACCCGATCCTGGACTGGGCCGATAAAGAGCTCGGCGCGCGATTCGTTCCGGCAGAGGGTTTCTTTCTTCCTGAGCAGGACCCGGCGGCCCTCGGCGCCGTCGCCGCGCGGGCGCACGCATTCGACCATTTTCGCCTGACCGCGTTGGCGCATCTGGGCGCACTTTACGGGTCGAGCCTGTTGGCGCTGGCGGCGCTCTTGGGCCGCCTCAGTCCGAACGAAGCCTTTATCGCCTCGCGGGTGGATGAAGCCTGGCAGGAAAGCAAATGGGGTGTGGATTATGAGGCGGCGGACAGAACGGCCCGCCTAAAAGGCGAGGTTGAGGCTGTGGAACGCTACCTGAAGGCCTTTTAAGACTTGGCGAGCGGCTGGTTCCGTCATAAACGCGGAAAACAGCCAAGTTTAAACGTAATTGGATTCGCGGGGGATTTTCCGTCAATGAAGGACATCATCGACGCGCTTGAGGATAAACGCGGTCATGCCCGTCTGGGCGGCGGGCAGAAGCGCATCGATGCACAGCATTCTCGCGGCAAACTGACCGCGCGCGAACGCGTCGAATTGTTGCTCGATGAGGGGTCTTTCGAAGAATACGGCATGTTCGTCGAGCATCGTTGCGCCGAGTTCGGCATGGCCGATCAAAAGATCCCCGGGGACGGCGTCGTCACTGGCTGGGGCACGATCAATGGCCGCATGGTCTATGTGTTTTCCAAGGATTTCACCGTGTTCGGCGGTTCGCTGTCGCTGGCCCATGCCGAAAAGATTGTGAAGATCCAGGATATGGCGCTGAAGAACGGCGCGCCGATCATCGGCGTGTTCGACGCCGGCGGCGCCCGTATTCAAGAGGGCGTGGATGCGCTTGGCGGCTATGCTGAAATCTTCTTGCGCAACGTCATGGCCTCCGGCGTGATCCCGCAGATCTCCGTCATTATGGGGCCATGCGCCGGCGGCGACGTGTATTCGCCCGCCATGACCGACTTCATCTTCATGGTGAAGGACACGTCTTATATGTACGTGACCGGTCCGGACGTTGTGAAGACGGTTACAAACGAAGTCGTCACGCACGAAGAACTCGGCGGCGCTAAGGTGCACGCCGCGAAATCTGGAGTTGTAGACGGCGCGTTCGAGAACGACGTCGAGGCGCTGCTGCAAATCCGCCGTCTGATGGATTTCCTCCCCGGTTCGAACCGCGAAAAGCCGCCGGTCCGTCCGACCTTCGACCCGGTGGACCGCTTGGATATGAGCCTCGACACGCTCATCCCAGACAATCCGAACAAGCCCTATGACATGAAGGAATTGATCGAGAAGGTCGCGGACGAGGGCGACTTCTTCGAGATCGGCGATCAATTCGGCAAGAACATCATCACCGGCTTTGGCCGCATCGATGGACAACCTGTCGGCTTCGTCGCCAACCAGCCGATGACCCTGGCGGGCGTGCTCGACATCGACGCCTCGCGCAAGGCCGCGCGCTTTGTGCGCTTCTGCGATTGCTACGATATTCCGATCATTACGTTCGTCGACGTGCCGGGGTTCCTGCCGGGCACGAAGCAGGAATATGGCGGTCTCATCAAACACGGCGCGAAACTCTTGTTCGCCTACGCCGAAGCCACAACGCCGAAGGTCACCGTCATCACGCGTAAAGCCTATGGCGGCGCCTATGACGTCATGAGCTCCAAGCACCTTCGCGGCGACGTGAATTATGCGTGGCCAACGGCGGAAATCGCCGTCATGGGCGCGAAGGGTGCGGTCGAAATCATCTTCCGGGCCGAGATCGGCGACGCCGACAAGATCGCGGCGAAAACGGAAGAATATAAAGAGCGCTTCGCCAATCCATTCGTGGCGGCCCAGCGCGGCTATATCGACGATGTGATCATGCCGCATTCAACCCGCCGCCGCATCGCGCGCGCGCTGAAGACGCTGAAGAATAAGAAGCTCGAAAATCCGTGGAAGAAGCACGACAACATTCCGCTCTAAAGTGGATCGTTGCGGCGATGCGCGTCAGAGATTGATGCGCATCGCCATGTGCGGAAGGCCAACTTCGGTGAATGCTTCCCCGAAAGGTTCGTATCCGTGCGCGGCGTAATAGCTACGCGCTGTTTCACGGGCGTTCAGCGTCAGCGCTGAATAGCCCTTGTCCTTCGCAAACGCGTGCACGAAGCCGAGCAATTGCGCGCCCACACCTTTGCCCTGTTGCGACGGCGCGACAGCCATCTGCCGCAGCTTTGCGTTCGGCTTTTCCTCCGGAACGAAAATGATGCTGCCGACGAGCTTGCCGCCCTGGAATGCGCCGAAATGCAATTGCGCGTGCTCGCCGCGCTGATCCTGCAAACGCAGCACCATGCCGAGCGGCTTGCGCAGCACGTCTTCGCGAAGGCGAAGCGTGGCGTCATATTCAGGGGAGTCAAACTCGAGTTGGCGGCAGATGAGCGGCATCGATGAGGGCTCCTATTCTGCGTAATGTAGGTAATCGTTCAGCAGTAAAAAGCGCCGCGCCGTGAAATCATTCACGCACGACCCGCCCATCGGCCCCGCGATCGTGCCGCCTTCGAATACCGCGTAGGGAATGAGGCAGGTTTTTTCTTTGTCCGTGATCCAAGCGCGCTGGGCCTCGCGCAGCGTCGACTCAAGGTTCGGCGATGCATCTTTGAGAAGCGCTGCATAGGCCGCGTTCAGCTTGAAATCCCAAACTGCGATCTCGCGTTTCGAACAATCCATCATGCCATAGAGCGATTTTCGATCAGTCTGGATCATAGCCGCACGATGTGAAGTAGTTTGCGCATTCGTTTGGCTTGAAGATATCGACGAGCCTGCCGATCAGGTCCCAGAGGCCGTTCACGGTCCGCTCACCGATCTTTCTGAGCATGGCCTTGAGTTTGGAGAAGGCCTTTTCGATGGGATTGAAGTCGGGGCTGTAGGGCGGCAGGAAGCGCAAGGTTGCGCCTGCCGCTTCGATCCGTTCGCGCACCGAGGCGCGCTTGTGGCTCGACAGGTTGTCCATGATCACGACGTCACCGGGTCGAAGTTCGGGCACGAGGACCTGGGTGACATAGGCTTCGAACCAGTCGCCATTGATTGGACCGTCCAGCACCATCGGCGCAACCATTCCTGACATGCGCAGCCCCGCAACCAGCGTGGTGGTTTTGCGATGGCCATGCGGGAAGCCCATGCGCAGGCGCTCGCCCTTGGCGCAGCGGCCATGGCTGCGGGTCATGTTGGTCGCGGTCCAGGTCTCGTCGATGAAGACGAGCCGTTCGGGTTCCAGATCGAGCTGCCCGTCGAACCAGTCATGCCTCTGCTTCAGGACGTCGGGACGGTCCTGCTCGATAGCATGGCCAGTCTTTTTTTGCGCGTCATGCCGTGACGAGCAAAGAAGCGGTGAAGCCCGGCCACAGAGACGTTCAGGCCGATCTCGGCCAGGCCCGCGCGCAACTCCTCAAGCGAGATGTCCTTGCGCGCTTCCCAGAGCCCGAGAATGTCCTCCCGCCGCGCCTCGACACGGCGTGATCGCATGTCGCCGCCTTGGGGTTTTGGGGCAATACTGCCGGTCGTGCGCCGCCGTTCCTGCCAGCGGATCGCCGTCGATGGTGCGACCCCAAAGCGAGCTGCCGCAGCACGGCAACTCATCCCCGCATCAATCGCCGCAAGAAGCCGGACACGCAAATCCAACGATAAAGGCTGACCCATCCATGCTGGCCTCCTTCACCAGCACGGATTCTGAATCAGAAAATCCGCCCCTTGGGAATCCCTTACGATTCAGAGCGGTCGAAAACCGCTCTAGGCGAGCGCGATCATTGCAGTA